>Ga0183100_1000140_pt1:75000-90619 | contig 90619 bp, 69 predicted proteins | sample Biomet2_FD_127789 | JGI IMG/M metagenome (GOLD analysis project Ga0183100, IMG submission 127789) | Microbial communities from bioreactor (seeded with anoxic lake sediment) at LBNL, California, USA - Biofuel metagenome 2 | ecosystem: Engineered > Bioreactor > Anaerobic > Unclassified...
TTGCAATTCAAGCCCGGGTAAGGTTCCTCGCGTATCATCGAATTAAACCACATGTTCCTCCGCTTGTGCGGGCCCCCGTCAATTCCTTTGAGTTTCACCGTTGCCGGCGTACTCCCCAGGTGGAATACTTAACGCTTTCGCTTACGCCGCTGACTGTCTATCGCCAACAGCTGGTATTCATCGTTTACTGTGCGGACTACCAGGGTATCTAATCCTGTTTGATACCCGCACTTTCGTGACTCAGCGTCAGATATGCCCCAGCATGCTGCTTTCGCAATCGGGGTTCTTCATGATATCTATGCATTTCACCGCTACACCATGAATTCCGCATGCCTCTTGCACTCTCAAGGTTCCCAGTTTCAACTGCAGTGCCGACGGTAAGCGTCGGTATTTCACAGCTGACTTAAAAACCAGCCTACGCACCCTTTAAACCCAATAAATCCGGATAACGCTCGGATCCTCCGTATTACCGCGGCTGCTGGCACGGAGTTAGCCGATCCTTATTCGAAAGGTACATGCAAAAATCTACACGTAGATCCTTTTATTCCCCTTCAAAAGCAGTTTACAACCCATAGGGCCGTCTTCCTGCACGCTACTTGGCTGGTTCAGGCTCTCGCCCATTGACCAATATTCCTCACTGCTGCCTCCCGTAGGAGTTTGGACCGTGTCTCAGTTCCAATGTGGGGGACCTTCCTCTCAGAACCCCTATCCATCGTCGGCTAGGTGAGCCGTTACCTCACCTACTACCTAATGGAACGCATCCCCATCCTTTACCGATAAATCTTTGCCGGAATCGCCATGAGGCGATCACGGAACATACAGTATTAATCTTTCTTTCGAAAGCCTATTCCGTTGTAAAGGCTAGGTTGGATACGTGTTACTCACCCATCCGCCGGTCGCCATCCGAAGTTAGCAAGCTAACTTCTATGCTGCCCCTCGACTTGCATGTGTTAAGCCTGTAGCTAGCGTTCATCCTGAGCCAGGATCAAACTCTTCATTGTATAATTTGTTTTTTCCATATCTTACACTTCAGCCGAAACCGAAACGCAAAATACTTTTTGTTTCCTCAGAACGAATATCCAAGACCTGTTGAAATTTCCTGTCTCTATTCTTATTGACGGTTCGTTTCTTTTACCCAGATACAATGCCTGTAAAGGCTATGTACCTGCTCTTGTACTACTCTATTGTTTATGTAACTCTTTCAAATATCGCTTGTTTGCGCCCTCGGAACAGTATGTTTCGTTCTCGAAAGCGGATGCAAAGGTAGAGACTTTTTGTATCCCCTCCAAACATTATCCAAACTTTTTTTCATCTTTTTTTAGCCGTCGCACATAAGGCTCTGATTCAAAACATGTTCCAAAACATATTTTTTTTGCTCACGCAATACTGCTGAAGAACCCGAAAACAGGAATACGCAGAAATAAACCATAAAAAAGAAATGGAAGACCGCAGAATAACTCACGCAAAAAACCAAAACAACATAAAATACTTTATCAGAAAACTAAAAAAACAACTTGTCGTTCCACCCAGGTGATTCGGTCAACTCACCTAGGTGAGTCAGTCGTTCCACCTATGTGAGTTGACCGAATCACCTGGGTGGAACGACAAACGGAAAAGAAAAGAAATGAGATATAGAGCGGAGACCAACGGAAATACGGCCATAAGAGGACACAAAGCGACAAAACAGTTTAATTACCCCATAGGTATTCAAACACTTACTATTTATATAAGCAAAGCTCATAACCCGGTAAAAAGCGCTAAAGATATCGAAGAATAAGAAGAGTCAAGTAACTTGCAATAAGCATTCAGCATTCCCTTGACTCTACATTTCACCCTTTTATATCCTTCTTTTGTTACTTAGTAACCTTTGAAATATCCTTTTCTTTTGTACCTTTGTTCTATTATAATATTTAAAAAAGTCAGCGACTTAGCATAACCAACTGGTTATTGTAGCCAAGTCGGAGTAAAACTACGAAAGAAGTAGAGCAAAGATAGAACGAAAGAAAATTCAAATCTACACCTTATAGGCAAGCTAACAAGGGCAATTGATCGTTTGCCCGAATGAAGACTTTGATAATAAAATATTAACTTTACACCAAATGATGAAACAATTAATTGCATGCTGCGGATTAGATTGCGAAAATTGCGATGCCCGCATAGCTACTGTCACAAATGACAATGATTTAAGAGAAAAGACCGCCCAAAAGTGGAGTGCAATGAACAATGCACCGGAAATCACAGCCGCAACCATAAACTGTATGGGTTGCCGTACAGACGGAGCAAAGTTTGCATACTGCAGTGATTATTGCGAAATCCGCAAATGTGTACATGCGAAAGGATATAATACCTGCGGCGACTGTAAAGAACTGAATAATTGCCAGATAGTTGCTCCTATTCTCCAGCACGTTCCCGATGCAAAAGAAAATCTTTTATCTCTGACAATCAGATAGTTTTTACAAAAAAAGCACTTTGACCTGTTGGCGGAATTAAATCAGTGTATATTTGACTCTGCCAACAGATATGCTATTTATCTGGTTTATATATTGTAGAATTGTCAATGCACTTATTCTACTGAATACTCGAGCAAATAATCAGTCCTTATTGTTTCGCATAATTTCTATTAAACATAAATCTAACCAGACAATACCATCAATAGACGAAGAATATTTTTCCTAAACAGGACTATTTGAGTAGCATCATCCAATACAATATTCTTTATAGTCTGCACACAACAGAAACATTTTCCATATTTGCAGACATACAGACGTTACATATTCCAAACATATATCTTTGTATAAAAATAAAAGAGTCTTTTGAGTTTCTTTTATCGTCACCCCAATATTATCATAACAAAGAAGAATTATGCCAAAACAATTCAATTTTCCCGTAGGGGCTCAAACACTTGCCATCCATGCAGGTGAAGCCCCAGACCCCATAACGAAGGCTTCGTCGCCTAACTTAGTCATGTCTACCACTTTCGTTGTCGATGCAGATACCGGATTTTCCGTGGAAAATTTTCAAGAGAACGATCCATGGGTCTATACGCGTTGGGGAAATCCCACTGTAGATCAGTTGGAAGTCAAACTGGCGGCTTTAGAAGAAGGAGAGTCTGCTATTGCCTTCGGTAGTGGCATGGCTGCTATTACGACCCTCTTATTTCATCTATTGAGAGCTGGAGATCACGCCATAATAAGTGATGTAGCATACGCAGCTTTGTCAGAAATCACCAAAGATATGATTCCCGAATACAATATCGAAATTACCAAAGTAAATACTTCGGACGAAGAATCTATCCGCAATGCCATTCGTACAAACACCAAACTTATCTATATTGAGACACCCTGCAACCCCATCATTCGCCTGACCGATATTCGTAAAGTGGCAGAGATCGCCCATGCAGCAGGAGCTTATCTGATAGTAGATTCTACCTTTGCAACCCCTGCAGCGACAAAACCCTTAATGTTAGGTGCCGACTTTGTGATACACTCTCTGACCAAATATATTGGCGGACATGGTGATGCTTTAGGAGGCATCATCATCGGATCTAAAGAGTATCTCACAACTTTGCGCAAAAAGACGGCTATACGCTTCGGAGGAGTACTCAGTCCCTTTAATGCTTGGCTCATCTTACGTGGTATTGCTACATTTCCCATACGGATGCGCATTCATCAAGAAAACGCATTGAAAGTTGCAGAGTTCTTAGAGAGCCATCCGAAAGTCGAAAGAGTCATTTATCCCGGCTTGCCTTCACATCCTCAATATGAACTAGCCAAACGCCAAATGAAGAACTTCTCGGGGATGCTTACTTTCAGGGTAAAGGATGGTAGTGAGCAAGCAAGAATATTTGCAGAGAAACTACAAATCATTCACTATGCAGTTTCACTTGGACACCACCGTTCACTCATCTTTTATATGAATAGTAAAGACCTATTGCAAACGACCTTCAGATTCGAGACTTCCGAACAAATCTCTTCATGGAAGGAATATGCCGGAGATGGTTTATTCAGATTATCAGTGGGTCTGGAAGATGCAGACGATTTAATAAAGGACTTGGAACAAGCACTTGAATAAGAAAATACAAAATACTTGAACGCTTTCTGATTCCCTACTTTTGCATAAGGCTGAAAAGAGAAAACAATCTGCCTACCATTTGCAAAATGTCCGCTTACAGTGTCCGTTATCGTACAGAAGTGTCCGCTATCGGACACTTCTCGCTTTACATACAACGCTGTATATTAAACATTTGAGACTATGGCACAAGTATTGTTTGGCGTATGAAAGAAGAAAATTAATTAGAAATAAATAATAAAAATTGCAGAACCAAATAAACATCTTTTTCATCATGAGTATGATTTCATTAAGCGGCATTCATAAAATATACCGCACAAAAGAAGTAGAAACACAAGCCCTTGAGAATGTGAATCTCGAAATCGAGAAAGGAGAATTTCTCAGTGTTATGGGTCCTTCGGGTTGCGGCAAGTCGACCTTACTCAATATCATGGGACTAATAGATACACCTACCAGCGGCAAGCTTATCATAAGCAATTGTGTAGTCAAAGAAATGAGAGACAAAGAACTTGCCACTTTCAGAAACAAGATGCTGGGCTTCATTTTTCAAAGTTTCCACCTTATTCAGTCGCTCAATGTGATTGATAACGTTGAAATGCCTCTCACCTACCGCCGTATTTCTGCCTCAGAACGCCATCGGCTCGCCAAAGAAGCTTTGGAAAAGGTTGGAATGAGTCATCGTCTCCACCATAGGCCAAACGAATTATCGGGAGGACAATGCCAGCGAGTAGCCATTGCCCGAGCTATTGTAGGCAATCCGGAAATAATTCTTGCCGACGAGCCTACCGGCAATTTGGACTCTAAAATGGGCAATGAAGTCATGGATATTTTGCATCGATTAAATAAGGAAGAAGGTCGAACGGTTGTAATGGTGACACATAACGAAGAGCAAGCCAAAAGAACAAGCCGAACGGTGCGCTTCTTCGACGGAAGGCAAATAGAATAACAGATCCATTCGAATAGGAACAATGAAAAATCAATATTTCAAAAGAGTCTGCCATAACCTTCAGCAAGATCCCGTAGTAACACTTGTAAGTATATTGGGGACAGCATTATCTATCTTTCTTATCATGATAGTAGTACTGATGAAAGAAGTACAAATATTGCCATTCTCACCAGAGAGCAACCGCAACAGAATATTACATGGAGATTGTATTTCTTATACTAATGCAAACAATCATGACGACCATCAGAATCTATCTTGCGGTATGCTAAGCGAAACTACAGCCAAAAAGCTATATACATCGTTAAAGACTCCCGAAGCAGTCAGTATATTCCAATCTTCACCCGATCAAACACTTATCTCCAGCTATGGAACAGCTCTTTTGTCGGTAGATTTGAAACAAACAGACGACAGTTTCTGGCATATTTTCGATTTTAATTTTCTGAGTGGAAAAGCTTATAGCAAATCAGACTTCAATTCCGCTCAAAAGAAAGCTGTGATTAGCGAACAGATAGCTCGCCAACTGTTCGGCAGCATAAACGTCGTAGGTCGCAAAATCACGATAAATCATTCGCCTTACCATATTTGCGGTGTAGTATGCGAGGTATCCAATCTGGCAGAAAGCGCTTACAGTCAGATTTGGATACCCTATTCTACCACCGATATCGCAGATGACACATGGGGAGCACCCGAATTGAGTGGATCTTTCTCGGCCGCTATCCTTGCCTATAGCAAAAAAGATTTTCCGAAAATAAAGGCTGAATTCAACACACGCAGTACTGCATTCAACGCCAAACTAAAGGCCGAAAATATAAGAATTATCGACCAAGAGAATCCGCGCACACAATTCGAGAAATCGATTTGTCCGTATTCGAATGGCAAACCGGAACGCAGCAAATTCTACCGCCAAGGAGCATTCATATTGTTCATTTTACTTCTAATACCTGCCATCAACCTGAGCAGTATGACACAGAGCAGGTTGCACCGTTATATGACAGAAATAGGCATACGCCGCGCTTTCGGTTGCCATCGTTCACAAATTTTGAAAGATATTATCATAGAGAACCTTATATTATCGACCGTTGCCGGTTTTGTAGGACTACTGCTTTGCCTCTTATTTGCCTATTTCGGTTCGGATTTCATATTTACAAAAAATTGGATAGAAGATATGGGACGTCCTACAGTCAGTCTATCGGTACTCCTCAATCCCATACTCTTCCTGCTCGCTTTCTTGTTCTGTTTTGTTCTCAATCTTATGAGCAGCATCATTCCGGCATGGCAGGCCTCTCATGTTCAAATAATAAACGCCATCAACGGCAAAATACATTAAAGACAGACCACGATGAACAAGAAATTACTTCGACAAACGATGAATGAATGGCACAGCAATACATGGCTCGTAGTAGAATTGCTACTTGTGAGCGTATTGTTATGGTTCGTCGTAGACTACATATATTTTAATATCGCCACCTATGTTCGTCCCATGGGCTTTGACATCACTCATTGCTACAACATCCAGTGTTCGAAGCTGGCACCGTCCAGTCCCGATTACATACCGGCAGATACATCTTATTACAAAAGCCTGAAAAGAATAACCGAAAAACTGCGTCAACGCCCCGATATAGAAGCGGCATGTCTCTCAAGACAAGCATACCCTTATTCAAGCGGTGGAAGATGGAGCCCACTTTCATACGATACGCTGACGACCAAAGGAGTGCGTTTTTGTAGTATAGAGCCCGACTTCTTCAAAGTATTCCGTTGTCGCGGAACCAACGGAGAGACACCGGAAGAACTCGCCCAAATATTAGAAAAAGATCCTAACGGTTTTTTGATGTCTGCAAACAATTTCAAAGAAAGCGGGATAAAAGCATCTTCGCTCGTTGGGAAAAAATTTCATTTTTACAATGATTCAACCACAAAACATCGGTTACTTGCACTCTATGAACCGATACGTGCCTGCGAGTTTTCGATAGATCCTTATTCGAGGTCTCTGATGAGCCGTATCGATGACCACCATTTCAAGAGCCACAATTTCACCATTCTATCAATAAGTGTTCGAGTAAAACCAAAACACGATATAGACTTTATAAACCGACTTTCGAATGAGGCTCAGAGAAGTATACGAGTAGGTAATCTATACATTTCGAGTATCCGTTCTTTCTCTTCGGAACGAGCCTACGTATTACAAGCATATAAAAACGAGTTACGCAATTATTTCGCCGGAGCAGGCTTTCTGCTTCTCAATATATTTTTAGGCCTATTCGGCACATTCTGGTTTCGCACACAGCAGAGGCGTAGTGAGATTGCATTACTTAAAGTGATAGGCGCAACCAATCGCGATATTTTCGGTCGCCAGCTATCCGAAGGATTGCTACTGCTGACTATAGCTAGTATTCCAGCCATCATCATCGACTGGAACTTGGCTCATGCACAACTGAATTTGTGGCTTAACGATCCGAATACACTTGAGCCGAACCGATTTATAGCCAGTACGTTCATCACTTACCTGCTCATGGCGCTGACTATCTTTCTCGGAGAACTGCTACCGGCATACAAAGCAATGAAGCTACCGCCAGCGGAGACACTACACAATGAATAGTTCGTAACTTCTATTTCAATAATAAAGAACCATTTTTTATTCATATATAATACTAAACTATTTTTATTCACTCTCATGTAGGCACAGAACGACATAATCATAACATCTAATGTTTTGATAAAGGCATTCTGCATGCCTACACAAAGAGTGCTGAAGTAACTTCTATAGCCTAAATATTGGAAAATCCGTATCAAAAATAAATAACACCTTATAATAAATAACATTCATATAGACATGAAAAAAGCAACAATGTTAACAATGTGGCAATGGAAAAGCCTATTCATCCCATTGCTTTCTCTACTCATTCCGGTAAATATTGTCGCACAAAGCGTTACAAACCGCAATGGAGACACATCTGTAAGTAACAAAAAAGAGACACGAGCGATAAGTGGACAGGTATTGGATTATATCACACATCGCCGTATACAAGGAGTCACGGTAGAGTTACTCCGTACGGACAGTACAGTGATAAAAACAAGAAAGACCGGCGGATTTTCTCAAAGCGGTGATAAGATCACCTACTTTTCGTATTGGAACTTTGACGTAGCCGGCAATGGAACTTACCTGATGCGCTTCACTTACGATGGCTATCAGACACAATACCTGAAATTCAAAGCAGTATTCGGACGTCGGGAATATACAATCAATGCACCTGATGTTTATCTGAAACGAGAAGAAGTGAGGCAACTGAGAGAAGTGGTAGTAACAGCAACCAAAGTAAAGTTCTATAATAAAGGTGATACTCTTGTATATAATGCAGATGCATTTCAACTATCCGAGGGTTCGATGCTCGATGCCCTCATCCGACAAATGCCGGGTGCCGAACTTAAATCGGACGGTAGGATTTATGTAAACGGCAAATTCGTGGAAAGCCTATTAATGAATGGCAAAGACTTCTTCAAAGGCAACAATCAAATCATGCTCGACAATCTTCCAACTTATATGGTCAATAATGTAAAGGTCTACGAGAAGCAAAGTAAAACAAGTGAATTTTTAGGGCACGACGTTGATAAGAAATCGCTGGTGATAGATGTAAATCTCAAGAAACAATACTCTATCAGTTGGATGGGCAATATGGAACTGGGCAGTGGCTTACAAAATCGTTATTTGGCACGGCTCTTCGCCATGCGCTTTACCGACCATTCGCATTTCTCGGCATATAGCAGTATAAACAATCTGAACGATACCCGAAAACCGGGTGAAAACGACACATGGAAACCTTCTGATCTGACAGGAGGATTGATCTCTACCAAAATGGGAGGAATAGATTACTCGATAGAAAACCGTAATCAGAAACTAAAAGCAGAAGGTAATATTCAGATAAAGCACTCCGACACAGATAATCTGAGCAATACCAATCAAGAAAATTTTCTAAATGGCGGCAATACTTTTGACCGAATAAAGAACTCAACACGAAATTATCGTACCGAAATAAAAACCACCCACGATATTGAGATCACCACTAAAAGGATGATGCTTACACTTACTCCCTCACTCGAATATCAAAAATACGACAACCGCAATGAGTATCTGTCGGGGACGTTCAACGTCGATCCTGTCAGTTTCGGAAAGAACTTATTGGACAGCATCTATGCTCCCCAAATGAACGCCAAACTGCGACAAATAGCCATCAATCGCAACATGCAACACAACAAAACCGTGGGGCATACTCTAAATACAGGATTGACAGCAGAGAGTGTATTCAATATCCCCCACTCTTCCGATCATTGGGAATTGGAAGCAAATCTATCGTACAAAGATGCTGCCGAAGACATCTTTCAACAAAACAGAGTAGACTACTTGAATAAATCGAATTTCACAACCGATTTTAGAAATCAATACACTAAAAACCGTCCGCAACACGGATGGGATTTTTCGGGCAAAGCACTGTATGCCTATACCGTAAAGAAAGGGTTGACACTAAACCTCTATTACAAATATCAACAGAACAACTATCAAGGACGCGACCGTTCGCTGTATCGTTTAGACCGGCTAGCAGGATGGGACGATGAAACAACGCACAAACTTGGGATGCTACCTTCTGAAGCCGAATTAATATCGACTTTAGATTCCAACAATAGCTACGACGCTACACAACACGATATGACACATACATTGGGATGGCAACTCTGGATGAACAAATACACCTCGCACTATTTTTATTGGGTACAGATAGATATGCCACTCAATTTGTTGAGACAAAAGATGAATTATAGGCAGGCTAAATCGGACAGTCTATTCACCCGCCATTCAACATTACTCAACTTAAACAACACATTCCTGCAAATCCAATCGAAAGACAAAAAGACAACGTTCTTTACATCATACTATATAGAAACCGAAACGCCAGATATGACCTACCTAGTCAATGTGCGCAACGATTCGAATCCCTTGCAACTATTTTCAGGGAATCCCTATTTGAAAGACACATACCATCACAAGTGGTATGCAGTTTACTACAGGAATAATCCCGAAAAGCAAAGGATCTTCAGAATTCAAGGAACATACAACCTTACGTCCAATGCCATAGTTATGGGTTATACATACGATAAATCAACCGGAATCCGTACGATCAAACCTGACAATGTCAACGGCAATTGGAATGGCTCTATCAAATTGAGATACGAAACCACACTCGACAAAAAGAAACTCTTTACACTGACGACTTCTACCTCTGAAAGCTACTATCATAATGTGGATTTAACCAGTGTAGAGAATTCTACCGACAGCAAGCGCAGCACAGTAGGCACTTCTTACCTAACAGAAAGTTTAAAATTAAGCTACAAATTAAATAGTGGTATACAGTTCGGCGTAAAAGCCGATGGCACTTGGACAGAAGCGAGCAGCAAGAGAGACGATTTCTCGACCATCAATGCCGGCGACTTTAACTATGGCCTTACAGCTTTGATTAGTCTACCCCAGAAATGGCAACTCAGCACAGACTTTACCATGTATAGTCGACGCGGTTACGACGATTCGTCTATGAATACCAACGATCTTGTATGGAACGCCCGACTATCAAAGAGTTTATGGAACGGGAAATTTCTCTTCATGCTTGACGGATTCGACATATTGGGCAACCTCAGCAACATTACCCGTTCGCTCACGGCTCAAGGCAGGGTAGAACAATACACCAATGTTATGCCACGATATGCCATGCTACATTTGGTATACAGACTAAACATAACTCCCAAAAAGAAAAAATAAAGTTGGAGGCTCTACTACAATACAAAAGTCCACCGAGAACATAGGTTCATCGGATTAATAAATCATTGAAAATAAAAAGACCATTTCTCTTTGTTCTTTTGATACGTATGCCGCCATAAGTTCTATATGTGGTAATGATACCATATAGAAGTCACCACAGTCCCTGACATGTACTGAATAAGTTGGTGTCAACTTATTCAGTACATGTCAGGGTAATATCACTCTTTTTGAAATCTAAGCAATCAATCCTTTTGCAACGATTGTTTCAGAAAATCGGAGACTTCTTCCATCGCCCATTTAGGAGTGGAAGTCGCACCGCATATTCCGATTGACGAAACACCGTTCAATAAGGAAAGATCTATTTCTTCTTTACTATCAATGAGATGAGAGTTAGAATTCACACTAAGACATTCGCTAAACAGCATTTTACCGTTAGAACTTTTCTTACCGCTCACAAAAAAGATCAAATCGTGCGACGAAGCGAACTTCCTTATATTAGGAATACGATTGGCTACCTGTCGGCAGATGGTATCGAAATACTCAAAATGAGCTTGAGGCGATATATGTTGATTGATATATTCTACCACTTCACGAAAACCGACAAGCGACTTTGTCGTTTGAGAATATAGATAAGTGTCTTTATTAAGGTCTAGTTTTTTGGCATCATCCAGGTGTTCGATAACAATAGCGTGCCCTTCTGTCTGTCCAACAAGCCCCAAGACTTCAGCATGTCCGTTTTTGCCATATATAATAATTTGACTGACAGAAGAACTGCTTTTAAGCCTCAAATATTGTTGTTTAATGCGCTGTTGCAAATGCAGTACGACAGGGCATGTGGCATCAATAATATTAATATGGTTATGGATAGCTGTCTGATAGGTTGAAGGGGGTTCTCCATGAGCACGAAGCAATACGCGAGCACCTTGCAATTGGGAAAAGTCCTCATGCTCTATCGTATTCAATCCGTTCTGTTTAAGCCGCTCTACTTCACGGCTGTTGTGAACGATATCTCCCAAACAATAGAGAGGCAAACCCTCGGCAAGCTCTTCTTCGGCCTTGTGAATAGCCTTCACCACTCCAAAGCAAAAACCGGATTCTTCATCAATTTCTATCTTTACCATTTATCTATGACCAAGTAAACCTAACTATTAGATCTTCCAACAGCTTCTGTAAAAGCGTTTATGAGCCATTCTTTCTGTTGCGCAATCGTCATATCCGAATTATCAAGCAACAATGCGTCAGCGGCGCGACGCAAAGGACTTATCGCCCTCGTCTGGTCAATGCGATCCCGTTCTTCTACATTCTGTAGTATTTCTTGATAAACAGGATTATTACCTTTTGCCTCCAATTCATCGTAACGGCGTTGAGCACGAACATCAGCACGTGCCGTTACAAAAATTTTGAGTTCAGCTTGTGGGAACACAACGGTACCGATATCGCGCCCATCCATTACAATTCCTTTCTGCTTACCCATTTTTTGTTGTTGAGCCACCATTGCCGAACGAACAAAGTCTACCGTACTCACGATACTCACCTTCGAGGAGACTTCCATGCTGCGAATTTCATCTTCTACGCAATGATCATTAAGATACGTATCGGGACGACCTGTATGCGAATTAAGAAGAAATAAGATTTTGATTTTATCCATGCACTGGCGCAATGCTTCTACATCAAGACCTTTATCACTAAAAAGTCCTTTGCGTATGCAATATAATGTTACGGTCCGATACATCGCCCCCGTATCAATATAAATATATCCTATTTCTTTAGCCAAATCTCTTGCCATCGTACTTTTTCCACACGATGAAAAGCCATCAATAGCCACAATAATCTTCTTCATTCTCAAACATTTAAACTTCTGGAACAATAAAAATCTCCTCTTTTTCGGCTTCAAAGATACACTATTTTCTACAATCAATACATTATTTGGTAGCTAAATGAGTGGTCGGGTGTATAAGAATTAAAAAAATAAAATAATAAACCATGGCATATAAAAAAGCCGTATCTTTGCGCCCAAACCAATGGTAGAATGTTAAAAGACTACTTATTAAATAAAGAATGGTGCGATATCATTTTCGAAGGTAAGAATAAGTCTTACGGTGCTTATGTTATTCGCAAAGGAGCTGCCAAACGCCATAATATAGCCATGGTATGGGTAATTGCCGCCATTGCAATAATATTCTTTCTTCCTTCCATTATCATAAAAATCATATCGTTGAAAGAAGACAACGAGCTCAACCTCACCCAAGTCACGACTATTTCAAGACTTGACAAGCCACCGGTATTGAAAATAAAAGAAGTCAAACCTAAAATAAACCTTTCGCCGATAGAGCCTAATATTGACAAGAAGGACTTGGCTAAAATGATCAAATTTGTTGCCCCTATTATAACTCGCGACGACGAAGTCACCCAACAAGATATAGCAAGAGGAGAACAAGCTTTTGTGAACAGCAAACAAGATTTGATGCTCAACGATAAGAAAGATACGGCACAATATGCACTTCCTGAAGAATTGGTTCCCGAGATGAAACCTGACGGGAAAATGCACTACGAAATTATAGAAAACATGCCAGAGTTTCCTGGTGGGCAACCAGAATTAATGAAATTTCTCAGTGCAAACATCAAATACCCTTTCTGGGCACAAAGATATAACATGCAAGGAGAAGTTACCGTACAATTCATTGTTAATGTCGATGGCTCAATAAGCGACTGCCATATCATAAGAGGGGCAGGAATCTACCTGGACGACGAAGCTCTAAGGGTCATCCGTTCAATGCCCAAATGGGTACCTGCCAAGAAGAAAGGCAAACCAATCAGAGCACGTTGTGTGCTTCCAGTCGTATTCCGCCTGAACTAATCGATAAGAGTCGGCTTGCACTCTATAATATTATTGTTTAACAGTCTATTTATACACCTATACGTATGTTATCAGCTAATCAAATATCAGATAAAATCAACCGGTACTTAAAAGATCTAACCTATTCACGCAACCCGCAAGGCTTATATGATCCTATTGAATATGTTCTTTCATTAGGCGGTAAAAGAATACGCCCCACACTGATGATTATGGCATACGAGCTCTTCAAAGAGAATGCAGACAGCATTCTCGACCAAGCAGCAGGAGTAGAGATATACCACAATTTCACCCTACTACATGACGATCTGATGGACTGTGCCGACAGACGGCGTAGCAATCCTACCGTTCATATTAAATGGAATAGCAACACCGCTATTCTCTCGGGTGACGCTATGACAGTATTGGCGTATCAATATTTATCGAACTGCAAAGATCAATACCTTTCGAAAGTTCTAAAAATATTCAATAAGACTGCAATGGAAATTTGTGAAGGGCAAGAGTTGGATATGGAATTCGAACAACGTAACGACGTAGCCGAAGCAGAATATATAGAAATGATTCGCCTCAAGACAGCTGTGCTATTGGCAGCCAGTTTGAAAATAGGTGCCGTCTTGGCAGGTGCGTCCGACGAGGATGCTGAGCAGCTTTATCAATTCGGCATCCAGATAGGCCTTGCTTTCCAATTGCAAGACGACTATCTTGATGTGTATGGCAATGCTAAAAACTTCGGCAAAAATATAGGGGGTGACATACTCTGTAACAAGAAAACCTATCTGCTCATCAAGGCCCTCTCTATTGCCGACGATACCCAGCAGAAAGAACTTGGTAGATGGCTCTCGAAAAAAGAATTTGATCCGAAAGAGAAAATTACAACGGTAACAAACATTTATACCCAACTGAATATTTCTTCTTACTGTAATAAAATCATTGAAGACTATTATATGGAAGGGCTCAGATGCTTGGAACGAGTTTCGGCTGACGAAGAGAGGAAACATACTCTCAAGACCTACTCCCAAAAGCTGATGCACCGCAAAATATAGCCCCCCAAAAAAGAAAAAATGCTGATAGATACTCATTCGCATATTTACGGAGAAGAATTCAAAGACGATCTTCCCGAAGTGATACAACGCGCCAAAGACGCAGGTGTTACTCACATATTCTTACCAAACGAAGATAGTACGACTATAGAACCGCTACTTAACGTCTGCAAAAAATACCCCGCTTACTGTTTCCCCATGATAGGACTACATCCGGAATCGGTGAAAGAGGCTTATAAAGGCGAGCTGATGAAAATAGAAGACGCACTGAAAGGTGAAAATAATTTTGTTGGTATCGGAGAAGTAGGATTGGATTTACATTGGGACAAAACTTACCTGAAACAGCAACTCGCCGTTTTCGAACAACAAGTGTGTTGGGCACTCGAAACAGATCTCCCGATCATTATTCATTGCAGAGATGCGTTTGAAGATATGATGAACGTACTCGATCACTACAGCGGCACCCCATTAAGGGGTATCTTCCATAGTTATACGGGCAATCCGTTTGAAGCGATCAAAATGCTTGAAATGCCGGGATTCCTTCTCGGAATCAACGGTATTGTCACCTACCGCAGTTCAGTAATCCCCGACGTACTTCACAACATTTCACTCGATCGTATCGTACTCGAAACGGATGCCCCCTACCTTACGCCTGTACCGTTCCGCGGAAAACGCAATGAAAGTTCATACATCGTACACACCCTCAACAAAGTTGCTTACCTATATGACATGAAGCCCGAGCAAGTAGCAAAACGAACGGCTATCAATGCTCTCAAATTATTTAGAATGATATAAGAGCCTGTTTAAATTTTATTTAATAATAATCTTATGGCGGCAATTTTGACCATTTCCTCCGCCGAATCAAAAGTCAATTCATAGTTTCGACAGAGCCTTCTGTTATTGTCCAG
>Ga0183100_1000142_pt1 | contig 89792 bp, 78 predicted proteins | sample Biomet2_FD_127789 | JGI IMG/M metagenome (GOLD analysis project Ga0183100, IMG submission 127789) | Microbial communities from bioreactor (seeded with anoxic lake sediment) at LBNL, California, USA - Biofuel metagenome 2 | ecosystem: Engineered > Bioreactor > Anaerobic > Unclassified ...
GGATGGGTGCAGTCCTTCGGGACCAGGTATTCCGCGCGCGCTCCGCCGGGCAGGACGATTTTCTCGTAATGCCAGTCTTTGGGGGGCTTCCAGTGCGACCGCGATTTCCCCTCGTTTCTTTTCCCTGTCGCAATGATGTCGCCGCCGGACGCTTTGACGGCGACGGCGATCATCTCCCGGAAGAGGACGGCCCGGAGGGAGGGCCGTCCCTGTGGGAAGAGCTGTGCGATGTCATAACCTTTATTCATACGATTAATCCTTACCACGGAAGCAGCCGTGCAGGAGGAGTGTGTTCGAAATCCGTGCCATGACGTATGGACGGGTAATCCGGATGCGGTACGGTATTCCTGCTGTTACTGCAGGTCTAAAAGCTCGCCGACCGTGATTTTGTCATTTTCGACGCCGGTACGGATGCAGTTTACGATGTAGGAATGCAGCTTCTTCACGGTCTCTTCCTTTACGCTGTGTACCCTGTACTGGTAGTAGCATTTGAGTGCGCCTGTCCCGTCGCCGTCCATGACGGTCAGGTAAAAGAGACCGGGATAGGCACCGTTGTCATACCAGTTCGTATAGCAGGCCGTCGTATCGGAATGCGATGTGCTTAATGGCTGGAACGTGAACATTGCCGTGTCGTAATGTTCGGTGGGCTTGATACCGTAACGCTCCTTCTGCATCGACAGAATCCGGATGAAGTCATAATCCGCGTGTTTATAGACGGCGGCCTGGCGCTCTGCCATTTTATCGAGGGCTTCCCGGAAAGACATATCCTCGTCTAATATTGTCCGGATAAATAGCGCGTGGACCATTGATCCGCCGCAGTTCTTTTCTTCGAGCGTGGCTCTTCTTGCGACCGATGTATCAAAAATAATATCCCGCTCGCGGTTGTTGACCTTGGCAAAATAATTCCGGTAGGCCAGAAGGAACAGGAGCTGCATAGAGAGATTGTTTTCGGCACAGTATCTCCCGGCTTTTTCTGTGACGTCACCGGGGAACCATAACATCAGGTTCCGGCTCTTCGTGAACAGGGTCAGCGTACTGGCATACCGGATGCCCGGCTTCTTCTGCTTTGCCCGGTATTTTTCGAGGAATTCGGGTCCGTTGACATGCGTGAACATGGGCTCGCCGGCGTCGGCGTCACTTTTCCAGAATTCCCGGTCTGCCTGGCATTTGGGGGACGTCTCGTAATCGAGCTCTTTCTGCAGGAGCTTCTCATAGGAGAACGGCGGTTTGGGCAGGGGCTTCTGGTTCATCAGAGATTCATACACGTTGAAGACGTCGTTATAGAATACGTTGATTCCCCACGAGTCGAGGATCATGTGGCTTACGACGAAACAGATTCCCTGTTTGCCGTCGTAGGACTTGAGCAGGTATGTCTTAGAGAGAGGCTTGTCATAATAGGTGATGCGTTTGCGGGCAATTCCGGTGAGCGCTTTCTCCTGGTATTCCGCGGTCCTGCCGGTAAAGTCAAGAAGCCCGATTTCCGGAAGGGCGCTGTCGGTAAAATACTGGACGACTTTCTTCCCGTTCTTTGTGATGCGGATCCGGAGGGAGTCGATCCTGTCATAGGTAGCTTCAAGCGCCTTCTTGAGTACATCAAAAGAAAGGCTTTTGTCAAAAAGGATGGATGTACAGATGTTGTTGCACTGCCTGTGGACATTGTAATTCTGCTGCAGCTTGAGAAGTCTCTGAGACGAGGTCAGATCGTATTGTGCGCCCATAATTCGCTCCTGCCTCCTGGAATTCTGTTTATTCCGGATATGGAATTCGTCGATAATACCGGGCTGCTTTGCGGCGGGACTGTTCCGGCCTTGCGGGCAGTCATGCGGTCGAATCATTCGCTGACGGATGTCAGCGAAAGGCATCGGAGTCATAGGAGCTGACGGCGGTGTGCATAAGGGCGGCGTCTGCGGTGCCGGTCTCGTGTGCATAACGGAGGCGTCCGCGGTGCCGGTTTCGTGTACATAACGGCAGTGTCTGTGCTGCTCGTTTTGCCTGCATACGGACATTACATTACGATGTTATTATAGTCTGCATGATTTCTGATTTCCAGTACGGAGGGCTCCAAATATCAAAAACAGTTGACAAAGATACGGCCCGGATTGATAATTGAACTATATTACAGTTGTATTACTGATGTATGAAAATGTACAATGGCGCTTTATGTAAACGCAAAGAATTATGCGACAGCGGAATCAGAAATATCAGCCGGACCGCGTACATACATGACGCGATTTCTTCAGGAAAAAGATTCTCAGCAGCCGAAGCGATTGATATACAGCAGCTATCTGCAATACAGCCCGCAGACCGTTAAGGAATAGGTACAGGTACTGTTTCCGTCACGGTTCCTTTTTCTGCAGGCTCATTTTTAGTAATCCGTATCTTAAGCAGGATTCTTTTGTCTGCCTGATCTCATCGGCATATGACATGCGGTTTTGCTGTCCGCAGAATTGCCTCCCCGTCTGTTTTCCCGTCTGTTTTTCAATATTTTACCGCGGAAATTTCTGCATTTTACCTGTATGAGAAGAGGTGGAAAAATGGCGATTAAATTCAACAATTGTGTCCGCTGCCGCGACCTCCGCGAACTTGTCGGCATGTCTGCCTCGAAGTACGGCGGAAATACGGCATACAAGGAAATTGATGATAACCATGTGATCACCGAATATTCTTTCAACGGGCTGAAATCCAATACCGAAGCTCTGGCGGCCTATCTTACCGCGCACGGGATGAAGGGACGGCATATCGCGGTGATCGGACAGAGTACGTACAGCTATGTTGTCACATACCTTGCGACGGTGAACTGGGTCGGCGTCATTGTCCCGATCGACAAAGAACTGACCGAGGAGGATATGATCCGGCTCCTGCACAAGAGTGATGCCGAGGGGATATTTTTCTCCGCGGCACTCCTGCCGGTCATCTCGTATATCCTTGAGCAATGCCCGAAGATTTCACTGGCCGTCAATATCAGTCCGCCGTCCGAAGACCGCCTGTATCCGTTCCTGGAAGATCTGCTCCGGAGCGGGCACGACATGATCAGCGGGGGAGAGACGGAGTTCATGCAGGGGGATCTTGACCCGGACGCGCTCTGCACGATCCTCTTTACATCGGGTACGACCGGTGCCAATAAGGGTGTCATGCTGAGCCACAGGAATATTACGGCAAACCTGTTCGGGGCGATGTCGCTTTTCCTGCTGCCAAAGACTTCTTTTTCCGTCCTTCCGATCAACCATTCCTATGAATTCAATATTCACGTCCTGGGTGCCTTGTACGGAGGGCTGTGCCTGTGCTTCAACAATTCTCTCAAGCACGTTAAGGAGAACCTCTGTATCTTTAAGCCGGAAATGAGTCTCATGGTGCCGATGATCGTCCAGAGCCTGTACACCAATATCTGGAAGGAATCGGAAAAGGCGGGTCTGGCGGGACACCTGCGGTTCGGTATCTGGTTCAGCAACCTTATCCGGAAGATTGGCATTGATAACAGGAAGATCTTTTTTTTCCCGATTTACGAGAAGCTCGGCGGGAACCTGCGGACAATCGTCTGCGGCGGCGCTCCCCTGAATCCGGAGCTTGTCAGGGGATTCGATGATATCGGGATCAGCGTATACAACGGATACGGCATTACCGAGTGCTCTCCTCTGATTTCGTCCAACAGCCCCCTTTACAATAAGCCGGGAAGCGTAGGTGTGCCGTTCCCCGGGTGTGAGGTGCGGATCGGGGATCCGAATCCGGAAGGGATCGGGGAAATTCAGGTCCGCGGCGAGAATGTCATGCTCGGGTACTATAAAGACGAGAGTGCGACCTGCCAGTCATTTACAAAGGACGGATGGTTCAAAACCGGTGACCTGGGATGCCTCAAAAAGAAGAACACGCTGTATATTACAGGCCGCGCCAAGAACCTGATCATCCTGGCGAACGGCAAGAATGTCCACCCCGAGGAACTCGAAGAACACCTGGTCAGCCATATCTCCTATGTACGGGAAGTGGTGGTATATGCACAGGTTGATGAGAATGGGAACGACTGCATCATAACGGCTGCCGCATACCTTGATGAGCAGTTTGTAAACGAAGTGGGAAGGGACAAGGCGAAGGTGATATTCGAGGAAGATGTCAATAAGGTGAACAGGCACCTGGCATCCTACAAGAGAATTGCGCAGGCGCAGGTCCGGGAGACGGAGTTCGAGAAGACAACAACCAAGAAGATCAAAAGAAACACCATAAACAGGGAGGGAACAAAGAATGCTTAAAATTATTGTGAAAGATCTGCTTGATTATGTAGACATCGATGAAAGCCTGATAACGGAAGATACCAGACCGTCTACCGACCTGCATCTGAATTCCTATGACTATATCAGCCTCGTCGGCAAGCTCGAAGATGACATCGGAATCAAGATTGATGAGAACGAGCTGCGGAAATTCGTGACTTTAGGCGAGCTCGATGCATATATCCAGAAGAAAATGCTCGAATGATTTACATAGTATGTTCGGAGGCAAAACACCTCGCCACGGCGGATGAACAGCAGGACATATCACAGCGCCTCCTCCGGGAGGGGCTGCTGCGGGAGCATGACATCCGCGCAGACCAATCCGAAATCATCCGGAATGACTGGGGGAAACCGTTCCTCAGGGACAGAAGGGACGTGTATTTCAGCATCAGCCACTGCCTTGGCGGCGCGGCTCTATCCATATCCCCGTTCCGGACGGGAATCGATATTGAGAAGATTCGCCCGTTTTCCCCGGTCACGGCCAGGAAAGTACTGACGGATGAAGAGCTCCGCACGGTCATGAATTCCGATACTTCCGAGCGGGACTTTTTTGTATTCTGGACCCTTAAGGAAAGTTACACGAAAGCGATCGGCACGGGCCTGTCCTACCCGATGAAGAATATCCGTTTTGTGGTCGACCGGAACCGGAACATGCAATGCAGCATGAAAGGCTGCCTGTTCGGCCTCTTTGAGAATAACCTTGGCTTTGTCACAGCTGTCTGCTACCTGTGCAGAGAGGACCATCTGGAAGAGAAAGTTGAATATTGCCGGCTGCCGTAAGGAGAGATGTCCGATGGATGATTACATTAAGTTTGAGCATGTAAAAAAGATATACAAAATGGGGGAGAGTGAAATCGAAGCCCTTGCCGGCATATCTTTTTCCATCCGTAAAGGCCAGTTCGTTATCATTGCCGGAGCCAGCGGCGCCGGTAAGAGCACCATCCTGAATATTTTAGGAGGCATGGATCATGCCACTTCAGGCAAAATTTTCGTGGACGGACGCGAAGTCAGCAAATTCAAGTCAAAGGAATTGATTGAGTACAGGCGCCACGACGTGGGTTTTGTGTTCCAGTTTTACAATCTGGTGCAGAACCTGACGGCCAAGGAAAATATCGAACTTGCCTCGCAGGTCAGTAAGAATCCGCTCAACATAGATGAGGTTATCGAGGGGGTCGGCCTGAGTGACAGGAAGAAGAATTTCCCGTCCCAGCTCTCCGGAGGAGAACAGCAGAGGGTTGCCATTGCAAGAGCCCTGGCCAAGAACCCCAAGCTGATGCTCTGCGACGAACCGACCGGAGCACTCGACTACAATACCGGAAGATCCATTCTGAAGCTCCTCCAGGACACGTGCAGGAACAGCGGAATGACCGTCGTCGTCATTACGCACAACCTGGCACTGACACCCATGGGCAACCAGATCATCCGCGTCAAGAGCGGACTGATCGATTCGATCGAAGAGAATCCTGCTCCGCTGAGCATTGATGAAATCGAGTGGTAGCATATGAAATCTTCACTGTTTAAGGATACATTCAGGGAAATCGGCAAAAGTCCGAACCGGTTTTTGTCCATATTTCTGATCGTTGCACTCGGGACGGCGTTTTTTGCGGGGATAAAGGCTGCGGCCCCTGACATGAAGAACACGGCCGATCTGTATTACGACGAGTACAACATGATGGATATCCGGGTCCTTTCGACCATGGGTCTTACTGCCGATGATATGGCGGCGATACGGGCGGTTGAGGGAGTCCGGGAGGTTCAGCCTTCTTATTTTGCCGATGTCGTCACGACAATTCATGCGAATGAGGTCGTCTTCCGCATGCATTCCCTTCCTGCCGAGATTCTTTCGTCAGGATCCGGGAATTATTTGAACGAGCCCAAAATCGTGGAAGGAAGACTTCCGGAGAAGACCGGCGAATGCATCATTGAGAAATCGAACAACGTCGACCTCGGCCTTGCGGTCGGCGATGTAATACAGGTGTCTTCCGGCAAGAAGGAGGACCTGACCGGTGTTCTGGCGACGGATACGTTTACGATTGTCGGCAAAGCGGTATCACCGTATTACCTGACCTATGACAAGGATGCTTCCGATATCGGAAGCGGCAAAGTTAATTTCTTTATGATGATTCTCTCAACCGATTTTGCATACCCTGTCTATACGGAGGCCCTGATAACCGTAAAGGGTGCCGAAGAGCTGAATTCCTATAGTGAGGAATACCACAGCCTCATCGAAAAAACCATGAACCAGATTGATAATGTCGTGTCCGAACGTTCCGTTGTCCGCCTTGCCGAACTGAAGGAAATGGCGACCGACCAGCTGAATGCGTCCAAAGCGGACCTGGCGGCGCAGGAGACGGAGTTCAATACCAAAATAGCGGAAGGGCAGGCGCAGCTCGATGCCGCCCATGATGAACTTGTGCAGGGGCAGGCGACGCTGGACAGCCAGAAGGAGAGCTCCGAGCAGCAGATCGCCGCGGCGCAGAAACAGATTGATGACGGCGAAGTCGAGCTGGCAGAGGGTCAGAAAGAATATGACGATGCGGTCGTGCAGTACAACGATGCAAAAGCCCAGTATGGGGATATCCTTGCGGCACTTGACCAGGCTACCGCGGAGCTGAATAAAATTGACGCCGATTCGCAGACGCAGATCGATACGATCGAGGACCGGCTTCTGAATGATACGACTTTGACGGACCAGCAGCGGCTCGATTACCAGTCGCAGCTCATTACGTATAAGGATAACCAGCAGTCGGCCCGGTCCGGTCTGGCCGAGCTGAACACGCTGAACAGCAGCGCCAAAAATTCCATGGCGAGTGCGGAAGCCCAGCTTGCCGCGGCAAAAGTGAAGCTCGATAATGCAAAGGCCAAGCTTGCAGCGGGCAAGGAGGCACTGGCGGAGGCAAAAGCGGATGCGGCGGTGAAGTTTGCATCGGCGGAGCAGCAGCTCGCCGAAGGAACGGTGAAATATAACACGTCAAAGGCAGACTTCGAGGCGCAGAAGGCAGAGGGAGAAGTCAAGCTTGAAGATGGGAAAGAGCAGGTTATCCGCGGGGAGAACCAGATCGAGCTCCTGTCGAAGCCCAGCTATTATGTTCTGGACCGGTCCATGCTGTACAGCTACGCCGACTATGCGGCCACGGCGGACAGGATGGATGCCATAGCCAGGATTTTCCCGTTGTTTTTCTTCTTTGTGGCCGTCCTCGTCTGCCTGACAACGATGACCAGAATGGTCGATGAGCAGCGCGGGACCATAGGGACATTCAAGGCGCTTGGCTATACCAAGAGTGAAATTGTCTACAAATACGTGAACTATGCGGCGCTTGCAAGCGCTTTTGGCGGCGTCCTGGGTGTGGCCGCCGGCGTCAGCATTTTTCCGCGGTTCATTTTTGACGCGTGGTCGATGATGTACAACCTGCCGCCCATGACTGCCGTACCCCAATATCCGATGATGGTTTACACCGTCGTTGTCGGAATCCTGGTGACAACGGTCTCCGCTTATGCCGCATGCAACCAGGAACTTCTGACGGTGCCTGCCCAGCTGATGCGGCCGAAAGCGCCGAAAGCAGGCAAAACCATCCTGCTGGAAAGGATCAATCTATTCTGGAACCGCATGAGTTTCAGCCAGAAAGTCACCGCGAGGAATATTTTCCGGTATAAAAAGCGCTTTTTCATGACGATTATCGGTATCGCAGGCTGTTCTGCGCTCCTTGTGGCCGGGCTTGGACTGAGCAATTCGATCAGCCAGATTGTAGACCGCCAGTACAGGCAGATTTTCACATTCGACATCAGCATGAAATATACGCCGACGGCAGCGGATGAGGAGAAGACGGCGGTTATCGACAAATTGGGAGCGACGCAGGGAGTGCTGTCCGTGACGGAAGTGACGGAGCTTAATGCGAAGGTTAAGAGCGACGGCGATGAAATTTCGATGACACTGGTCTGCCCCGTCAGCAAAGAGGATTTTCCGAATTATGTAGCACTGCGGGACCGCACCACGCAGAAGAAACTGACATTGTCGGATACGGGGCTGATCATTACGGAGAAACTGGCCAAGGAACTCGGGGTGGGAGTCGGCGATGCCGTTACGGTTGACAACGGAGACGGCGCAGTCAAGAAGCTCGAAATCTCGGGGATTACCGAGAATTATATTTTCCATTACGGTTATATCAGCACCGCATACTATACGGAAATCTTCCGTCTTGCGCCCGAGTACAACGGCCTTATGATCAAGCTTGATCCGTCGGCGAATATTTCGGAGACGGAACTGGGCAGGGATCTGATCTCGATGGACCAGGTCGCATCGGTTGCTTATTATTCGGACGCGGCCGGCAAGTTCCGGGAGACGATAAAGAGCCTTGATTCCATCGTATATGTCATCATCGGGTGTGCCGGGCTTCTGGCTTTTGTCGTGCTGTACAACCTCACAAATATTAACCTGAGTGAACGAATCCGGGAGATCGCCACGATCAAGGTGCTCGGATTCTATAACCGGGAGGTGGCCGCATATGTATACCGGGAGAACGTCATCCTCTCCATGATCGGGGCTGCGGCGGGACTCGCACTGGGCATTTATCTGCACAGGATCATCATGACTTCCATCGAACAGAGCGGCATCATGTTCGGCGATTACATCGCGGGCCAGAGCTTCTTATACTCGTTTGCCGCCACACTCGCATTTACCATGCTGGTAAATATATTTATGTACAGAAGACTGACGCATATTCCCATGGTCGAATCCCTGAAAACCGTCGAATAGAGAGGAACCCGGACAGCCCGCAGAACTGCCCGGACTTTCAGGAAAATGAAAGATCCCGGATTCTGCGGCAAGGTAAAAATCACCCGGACTGATGGATGCAGGAGGACAAAGAAATGGAGCCCCGGAAAACATATCCGCTGACACCGACTCAGAATCTGATTTTTCTGGCCCAGAAATTCACCGTACACAAGCAGCTTATGAATATTCCCACTTCCTGTCTGCTCGATGAGAATCTTGATCCGGAACTCCTCCAAAAGGCTGCCGCGGAAGCGATCCTGCGAAATGATGCCCTGGCTATCCGCATCACAAAGAACGGGAAAGACTGCGCCCAGTATTTTGCCGACCGGAAAGTGCTTCTTCTTGAAATCATGGATTTCACGGGTAAGACAAACGCGGAAATGGTACATTTCTTCCAGAAAACAGGCGAGACCAAGATGGCCCTGTATGACAGTCCTTTGTGCAAAATCTATGTGATCCGGTCACCGGAGGGGAAAAGCGGTCTGTTTATCTGCGTCTCCCACATAATCATGGATTCGTGGGCGATCAGTACATTTTACAGGGATATTTTTAATATCTATGACGCTCTGGCAAACAAAGAACCGCTGCCTAAGCCCCTTTCGAGTTATGAGACTGCGCTGCAGAAGGAAATCGATTACCTGTCATCCGACAGATACAAGAGGGATTATGAATTCTGGGACAAGGAGATGTCCGGCCCTCCGCCGATATTCACGCACGTCAACGGAACCGTCATGCTCGAAAAGTGGCGGAAGTTCAAAAGAGACCCGGAGTACAGGTTCGGACGGAGTCTGTATTTCCGGACGACAGCCCGGCATGTAGTCCGGATGGTTGAAAAGGAAGACGTCGATAAAATGAAAGCGTTCTGTACGGAGAACGGGATTCCTTCCATGCAGGCCCTGTTTTTCTTCGGCATCCGGACCGCTGTTGCCAGGGTAAATGACAGGCAGAAGGATGTTACCCTCTTTTCCATTGCCGCCCGGCGGGCGACGCTTGAAGAGAAGAACTGCGGGGGGACGCGGGCGACCGCGCTGCCTTTACGGACAATCATGGAAGAGGATATGCCGTTCATGGATGCGCTGCATGCCATCATTGAAAAACAGACAATCCTGTTCCGCCATGCGGACATGGACGTTATGAAGATTTTTGCAATCGCACATAAGAATTACGGGTATTCACCTATGGAGACCTGCAGTCCGCTGCACTTTACATTCCAGCCTGTTACCCTGGAGATACACGGCAGACCTACCAGCACGCAATGGTACTGCAACGGATCCGCCGGATCGAATGCCGGTCTGTCCGTCATGGACGGGGATGGCACGGGGGCGCTGCGGTGCTATTACGAATACCATGACAAGGTAATCAAACCGGAGACACTCGAAAAAATCCACGACTATATGGTCCGCGTCATCCTTGCGGGAGTCGAAAAACCGGATATCCGGATGAAAGATCTGCTGGACATCCCTGTCTGACAGGATCCGCTGCGGCGCTTGCTGCCTGCGGCGCCGGGATGACATGACAGGCAGGAATCATAAGGGAGGATAAAAAATGGAAGAGCCGAAATTATATCCGTTAACCTCGGCGCAGCTGCTGAATTTCATGTCCTGGCGGTACACATTCCATAAGCAGATCATGAATATTCCGTCTTCCATCTTCGTGGATGCTCCGATGGACCTTGAGGTCCTGAAAAAAGCTGCGGAAGAAGCAGTCGGCAGGAACGATTCTTTCGGAATACGCGTTACGAAGCGCGGGAAAGAGACGATGCAGTATTTTACGGACCGGAAGGCGCTCGTCATCGAAATCATCGACTTCAGCGGACAGACAGATGCAAAAATGAACGAGTTTTTCCACAGGACAGGCCGGAAAATGATCCCGGTGTATGACCGGCCTTTAGCCAAAATATATATTGTCAGGACACCGGAGGGGACAGCCGGCATCTTCACCTGCATCTGCCACCTGATGATGGATACCTGGGCAATCAGTATGTTCTATAAGGACATCCTGGCCATCTATACGTCCTATACGTCGGGTGCGCCTATGCCGGCTCCGATCCGGGATTTCGAGCCTGTCGTACGGAAGGAACTGGAGTACCGGTCTTCGGACCGGCACAAAAAAGATCTGGAGTTCTGGCGCGAAGAACTGATGAGCTTCGGAAAGCTGCCGGCTTTCACACATGTCAACGGGACGGTTATGCTTGAGAAATACCGCAGGCTGATCAGGAAGCCGGATCATCCGTTCGGCAGGACGGCCTATATCCGGACGACAGCAAAGCATGAACTCCTGACAGCTGGGAAGCCGGATGTTGATATGATGGCGGATTTCTGCGTACAGCAGAACATCCCGACCCTGCAGCCGCTCTTTTTCGTGGGACTGCGGACATACCTGGCCCGGGTCAACAGCAAGGTAAATGACGTCACGATCGGCAACATCATCGCCCGGCGCGGGACACTCGAAGAAAAATACTGCGGGGGCAGCCGTCCTCTGGCGCTCTTCTGCAGGACAGTCATGGATGAGGATACCAGCTTTGCGGATGCACTCCGCTGTGTGATGGAAAAACAGAACCTGCTCTACCGCCATGCAAATGCAAACACATTTGAAATCCTTGGCATGGCAGGTGAATTATTCGGGAAGAAAGAGTATGAAGGATACTGCACGACGTATATGACATTCCAGCCGATCCATCTCGATCCGGGCAGCGGGATTAAAACCCGCACGGAATGGTACTGCAACGGTTCCGCGGCTATGTGCATGTATGTTGTAATCATGGATTCCCTGAATAACGGCACTTTAAGCTGCTATTACGAATATATGGACAAGCATATTAAGGCTGGGACAATACGGAGATGTCATGATTATATAATGAAGGTCATCCGTGCCGGAATTGCGGATCCATCCATAACGATAAAGGAATTAATGGAGCTTCCGGTGTAAGCCTGCCCATGGTCATCGGGCTCGCGCCTTCTTCCGGAAATGCGGATGGCGGCCTCACCGGATCCCGGAATTGCCGTTTCTGTTATAATGATCATAATGAGAAGGCAAACAGCCGGGCGGTATCCCGGACAAATCCGCACAACGGGAGTCTGCATCATGATGGACATCGGTATATCTGGCATGCTCGTATTGGTCATCGGCGTCAGCCTTATATTCGCATTGTCCAACGGGCTGCATGACGCAAGCTCCGTTGTGGCGACTTTTATATGCAGCGGTGCCGCGTCCCCGAGACAGGCGGTCCTTCTGGCATCTGCATTCGGTATGGCGGGCGCCGTATTCGGCGGAAATGCCGTTGCCGATACGATCTCCGGGGTGATCGACCTTCCGGCCGACAGCGTCCTTCTTCCGATCCTCCTCTCCGCGATCTTCGGTGCGGTTATCTGGAATCTTCTGACCTGGAAGCTGGGTCTGCCGTCGAGTTCGACGCATGCGCTTGTGGGCGGCATCATCGGTGCCGTCATGGTTTCATCCGGGTACCGCCATGTTTTATGGGGCTGGAATGAACTGATTTACGGGAATCACCGCCTGACAGGAATCATCTTTGTAACGGCGGCGCTGATTTTCTCCCCGTTTCTGGGATTTGTCTCTGCCTTTATCCTCGGGAAAATATCCGCACTGCTCCTGCGGAATGCGGGATTCGGGCTGAACCGCCATTTAAACCGGCTTCAATGGGCGCTTACGGGAATTCTTTCCTTCAGCCACGGCTCCAACGATACACAAAAAGTCATCGGAATCCTCACGCTGGCATTGGCTGCGGCCGGGCGCGGCGCGGCGCATGCGGCTCCCCTGTGGGTCCGCATATCGGGCGGCGCCGTGATGTTCATCGGCACTCTTCTGGGCGGCTGGAGCATAATGAAGACGATCGGCCGGGGGATTTACGAGATACATCCGATCCACAGCGTGAACTCGCAGATCGCATCCCTCGGTTCGATCCTGTTATCGACTGCCGCGGGGGCTCCCGTCTCGACAACCCATGTTGTTGTAGGCAGCGTGATGGGTGTCGGCGCTGCGGACCGGTACAAAATCGTCCGCTGGTCGATTGTCAGACAGATTGTTATGGCCTGGTTTATTACGATTCCGGCGTCGGCGGCCGTTTCGGCAGCTGCCTTTCTTTTATTCGATTTCCTTTTCAAAACGGCATAGGGGGTAATGTATGGCAGGAAACAGATTTATTGACCGTCTTTTTCCCGTGAAATATGATTTTTACGAAATGCTGAGCAGCCAGGCCCGTATGAATTCGACAGGCGTTGAAACACTTTTCAAATGGCTCAGCGAAGGAACAGCTGCCGAAGAGGCGGCACTGATCGAGGCTGTCGATAAAGCGGACGAGATCCGGATGGACATGGAAAAGAGGCTGATACAGGCTTTTTCCACGCCTTTTGACCGCGGCGATTTATATTCCATTTCGATTGGAATGGACAAAATCATTGAATATGCCAAATCAACGATGCTCTCGATGAAGGCATACAATGTGCCGGCGAACGATATTATCATCCGCATGGCTGACAGCCTGAAGCAGGGAGCGGAGCTCTTTACCGCGGCAATCGGCTGCCTGAAGAGGAATCCTTCGAAGTCGGAGACGTCCATTGCCCGCATCCGGGGCACCCACACCGTGATCGAACAGCTGTACCGCGACGGTATGGCCGCCGAGTTTAAGGGTACGGATCCCCTCGCCGCATTCAAGCAGCGGGAAGTGTATCACCACATCAAGGACGCGTCCGCAAACCTCGAGGATGCCGTGGATATCCTGCACAGGATTGTGGTGCGGCTTACCTGAACGCAGTGTGCTGAAGGTTATTATTGCTGATGATGAAAGTAAAGTCTGTCAACTTAATCGACAGTAAATGCACATAACATTTCTTACAAGGAATGTTATGTGCATTTCTAAGAATAGCCATTCCTATTATTGCACAAAACATTTGATAAAAGGAACGTTTTGTGCAATAATAGGAACGGAGGTGCTGCGATGAAGTATTTGGATAAATTATTTGAACTGGGTTGTTTTTCGCGTCAGGATGTTGTTGCACTGACAGGCAACGAGCAAGCAGCACATTCCCTGCTTCATGATCATATCAAAGCTCGGTATATCGAGCGGATTCGAAGAGACCTTTACACAGCAATCAGCCTTGAAACAAAGCAGCCTGTTGCAAATCGATTTATGATTGCAACTCATATTGCTGATGATTCTTGCGTTTCATACCACAGTGCATTTGAATACTACGGATATGCCAACCAAGTTTTTTACGAGGTTTATGTGACAACGGACAGGCGATTCTCCGATTTTACTTACGACGGAATCGCATATACACGAGTTTCCTCTCACATGGACTCCGGCATAATCACATCAAATACAGGCATCCGGATCACAGATATTGAAAGAACAGTCATCGATAGTATTCACGCGTTTGAAAAAATCGGTGGTTTGGAGGAACTGCTTCGCTGTCTGACGCTGGTTCCTGCACTTCGAGCCGATAAACTGCTGATCTATCTGGATGAATACGGGCTGGCAAACTTGTATCAAAAAACCGGCTTTATTCTGATACAGTTTTCAGAACAACTTGGTCTTCCAAAATCCTTCTTTGATTATTGCAGGATCAAAGCTCCTAAGACGAAGAAATATCTGTATTCCGAAAAAGATACTCTCTCCAAACAATTTGTCTTACATGAGGACTGGATGCTTTATGCCCCTGAAGATCTGAAAGACATAATCAGCAAGGGGGTTGAACGCAATGGCTGAGTGGACCAAAATGTTGCTGGGAAAGCAGGCCAGGGAACTTGGTTTTGTTCGCGATACCTATGAGAAGGTCTGCCGATTAACAGAAATCCTGAAATTTTTTGAAACAGATGACGTGCTTGGAAAATCCATGGCTCTTAAGGGTGGAACAGCCATCAACCTAACGATCTTCGATCTGCCAAGGCTGTCCGTTGATATTGATCTGGACTTCTCAGAAAATGTCACCCGGGATGAAATGATAGCTTCAAGATCCATAATAAATGACCGAATGCAAAAATATATGAGAGCCAGCGGATATTTATTGAGTTCCAAATCAAAGCAATATCATGCTTTGGATTCGTTCGTATATGAATATTCCAATGCGGGAGGAATGAAGGACAACATAAAGGTTGAGATCAACTACATGCTTCGCAGTCATGTACTTAAAATTGAACAGAGACGTTTTGAATCAACCTGGGAACCTGCAGGAGTCTCGGTTCTGCGTGTGGCTCCAATAGAAATATTTGCAGGCAAAATCGTTGCGCTGTTTAATCGAACGGCACCTCGAGACCTTTATGATATTCAAAACCTGGTGAAATTTGGCTTGTTTAATGAATCCGAAGAAATACTGCTGAGGAAGTGTGTAGTTTATTATAGCGCCATAGGTTCGGAATCTCCGCCTGTCGAATTCCAACTAGGCAATATAGATCAAGTTACTCAGAATCGCATCAAGACAGATCTTTATCCTGTTTTGCGAAGTAAGGACAAATTTGACCTTCAAGCAGCTCAGTCAAAAGTCCATATTTGGCTTGAAGCCCTGTTAAAGCTGGAAGACAACGAATGGAAATTCCTTGAAGCCTTTAGAAATAAGGAATACCGACCGGAGCTTCTTTTTGAATCAGGTGAAATATTGGAACGCATCCAAAACCATCCTATGGCACTCTGGAAGTGCTCACAAAAATAAATATGTATCCGTATGATAATTTAAAGAAATGAGAACTATCAAAATGAAAGTTTGATATGCTCATCCAAACAGACTCCGAAAAAGGTCTGCGAAGGGGGAGCATAGCAGTTTGAGGCGGCCTCTTCGCTATATAATGTAAGTGGTACGTGCGCTTTGTGCCTTTAGCGGATGTCATAATTGACAGCCGCCCGAAACCGTCTGCGGCCCTGGTTTTTCGGATAACTATTCTGCATATAAAAGCAGGGGAAATCACTGCAAAGTCGGTGCAAATGTACAAAATGAAATGATTGTAAACGGCTGGCGAAAGTATATAATTCAGCAGTAAAATGAATGCAAATGGAACAAAATAAAATAAAAATGATTTATAAAAATTAAAAAATGCAGACATATTGAGGATGTGCGTATGGAAGAGAAACCGAAAGTACACGATGACTTAAGTCTGATTCCCAGGGTGACTATTGATGAAGCCTGCGAAGCCATGGGCAGCAGAATCGGAGGCCTGACCGCTTCCGAAGCGCAGGAGAAACAGGAAAAGTACGGCAAGAATGTTGTCAGTGAAAAGAAAGAGAAGCCGCTGATTCTGGTTTTTCTCTCGAACTTCATCAGCATGATGGCGATTCTCCTGTGGGTCGGCGGACTTGTGTCGTTTATTGCAAAGATGCCGGAACTTGGCATAGCAATCTGGCTCGTTAACGTTATCAACGGCGTATTCAGCTTCTGGCAGGAATTTCGTGCCGGCAAAGCAACGGAAGCATTGAAAAAAATGCTTTCATCCTATGCCAAGGTATTGCGGGACGGCCAGGTCCAGCAGATCCTTACGGAGGACCTCGTACCCGGTGATATTATGCTGATTGCAGAAGGCGACAAAATCAGCGCGGATGCACGGCTTCTGGAATGCAGCGACCTGCAGGTTGATCAGTCAACACTGACCGGCGAGTCCAATCCCGTAAGAAAGACATCGGACCCTGTCCTGCGCGAAGGCCTTTCCAGGTCTGAAATGCCGAACCTGATTTTTGCCGGTACAAGCTGCGCGAGCGGAACGGCAAAGGCAGTTGTTGTTTCCATCGGAATGGATACGGAGTTCGGTAAGATAGCCAATCTGGCACAGACGACCGCGGCCGTCCTGAGCCCCCTGCAAAAGGAACTGAACAAGCTGACCAAACAGATTTCCCTTATCGCTATGGCGCTTGGCGTGTTCTTCTTTCTTGCTTCCGTATTTTTTGTAAAAGAGGCCGTAGCGCCCTCTTTCATTTTCTCGCTGGGAATGATCGTGGCATTTATACCGGAAGGACTTTTGCCGACAGTAACGCTGTCCCTTGCCATGGCAGTCCAGCGCATGGCCAAAGAACACGCCCTTGTCAAGAAATTGTCCGCTGTCGAGACACTCGGATGTACGACTGTCATCTGCTCGGATAAGACAGGAACCCTGACACAGAATGAAATGACCGTATGCAATCTGTGGCTTCCCGGACAGGAACTCGAAGTAACCGGAGTCGGATATTCTCCTGTCGGCAAAATTGTAAGCGGTGACAGGGAATATACAATAAAGGAGCACAGGGATCTGGAGACCCTCCTGAAAGCGGCCGCCCTGTGCAGCAATGCGCATCTGGTTCCTCCGACGGAAGACGGCGGCAAATATACCGTACTCGGTGACCCGACAGAAGCCTGCCTGGAGACCGTCGCACGAAAAGCAGGCCTGTCCGTGGAAGAACTGATCAGCCGCGAGCCGCGTATCCGTGAGCTTCCGTTTGATTCAAGACGCAAGAGGATGAGCACGGTTCACACAGTTTCCGGAGGCCGTATCGCTTATGTCAAAGGCGCACCGAAGGAAGTACTCGAACTGTGCACAGGAATTCTGAAAAACGGCAGTACGGAAAATATTTCCGATGAAGAACGTCAGACAATCATGGATGCAAATGACAAGTATGCCCGGAACGGACTCCGCGTACTTGCCGTGGCCTGCCGTACCATTACGCGTGCAGACAACCTTCCCAATGCTTTGAGCGCGTATACCCCGGAACTTCTTGAGCAGAATATGACTTTTGTCGGACTTGTCGTTATGGCCGATCCGCCGAGGCCTGAGGTTGCCGACGCCGTTAAGCTTTGCCATCATGCTAAAATCCGTATCATCATGATAACAGGCGACTATGGACTGACGGCCGAGAGTATTGCAAAGCGTATCGGCATTGTGGAAGGCGAACACCCGCGTGTCATCTCGGGCATGGAGCTTGAAGCCCTTTCCGATGATGAGCTGAAAGCCGTCCTCAAAGATGAAGTCATTTTTGCCCGTGTTGCCCCGGAACAGAAATACCGTGTCGTGTGCAACCTGCAGGAAATGGGTGAGATCGTAGCAGTTACAGGCGACGGAGTCAATGATTCCCCGGCTCTCAAGAAAGCCGATATCGGCGTGGCCATGGGCATATCCGGAACGGATGTTGCCAAAGAGTCTGCCGATATGATCCTGACGGACGATAACTTTGCTTCCATCGTTAAAGCGATTGAAGAAGGCCGCGGCGTATACAGCAACATACGGAAATTCCTGACGTACATCCTGAACAGTAATATGCCGGAAGCTGCGCCTTCCGCTGCTTTCCTGTTCTCAAGAGGCGGAATTCCGCTGCCCCTTACCATTATGCAGATCCTTTCGATCGACCTTGGCACGGATATGCTTCCTGCACTCGGACTTGGAGCCGAACTTCCCGAAGCGGGTGTAATGAATCAGCCTCCGAGGTCACGTACGGAAAGCCTTTTGAACAAGAAACTGATGGTCAAGGCGTTCTTCTGGTATGGTCTTATGGAATCCGCGATCTGCATGGCCGCATATTTCTACGTGAATATAATGAACGGCTGGCCGGGTCTGGCCGCACTCGCAAGTCACGGTTTAGTCTACAGACAGGCGACAACAATGACCCTGGCTTCCATCGTTTTCTGCCAGATCGGCATGGTTCTGAACTGCAGGACGAACAGGCAGTCGATCTTTAAAGCCGGCATATTCTCCAATCCGAGAGTCATAAAAGGAATTCTTTTCGAAATTGCCCTTATCTGTGCAATTATCTATGTCCCGTTTTTGCAGGGAATCTTCCAGACAGCTCCGATTGGCTGGCAGGATTGGATTTTCCTCGTAATTATTCCGATACCGGTAGTGCTTCTGGAAGAAATAAGAAAAGCATTTATGCGTCGATCTGGTAAAATGAAAAGAGCAGGAGGGCAATAATATGAATGCGATCGTTGTAGGCTGTGGAAAGCTAGGTTCCGGACTAGCCGTTAATCTGATTCAAAAGGGATATTCTGTTACTGTAATTGATGAGAATCCGGATACATTCACTATGCTCGGGACAGACTTCAAGGGTAAGACAATTGTCGGGCTCGGCTTTGACAAGGGTATCCTTGAAAAAGCGGGAATCAAGTCGGCCGATGCGCTGATTGCCTGCTGCAAGAGTGATGTCACCAATGCATTAATCGGGCGGATTTCCCGGAATATTTACCGGGTTCCCCACGTTATCTCCCGTATATATGACCCGCGGAAAGCCGAGATCTATCATACGCTCGGCATCCAGACCATATCCGCCACGACCTGGGGCATCAAGCGTGTTACGGAGCTTCTGAGTTACAGCCAGCTTGACGTTGTAACGACAATCGGGGACGACAATGTTGAACTGGTCAGGATTGACACGCCTGCGCTTCTGGTGAATAAGACCGTCAACGAATTAACGGTTCCGGGCGAAATCCAGGTTGTTGCCATCAATCGCGATTATAAGACCTTCCTTCCTACATTTGGTACAAAGCTCAAGCAGAATGATGTGATATATATTTCCGTACTAGCATCGGCAACCGGCAGATTAAAAAGTCTCCTGGGACTTTTATAAATGGAGGAGCATCATATGAAAGTAATTATTATCGGCGGCGGACAGACCGGCGCATATATAGCAAATTTGCTTTTATCCAATAAATGTACGGTGAAAGTTCTTGAGAACCGGCCGGATGTTCTGGCAAAGCTGAAGAATGACCTGCCGGAGGACGCTATCGTTGCAGGCAGCGGAACAGACCCCAGGCATCTTGAAGCAGCCGGAATAGCAGACGCGGATGTAGTCGTCTGTGTTACCGGCGCGGATGAGTCGAACCTTGTCGCAGCTACACTTGCCAAGATGGAGTTCAATGTGCCCCGCGTCATTGCCCGCGTCAACAATCCCAAGAATGCCTGGCTTTTTAATCCGGGCATGGGTGTGGATGTCGGTGTTAATCAGGCTGACCTGATGGCGCATCTTGTTGTGTCGGAGATGGATGTTAAGAACATGCTGACTCTTATGAAGCTGAGTGACGGTAAATATTCCATCGTTCAGATCGGTGTGGACGACCAGTCGCCGGCCGTTTCAAAGGCCGTAAAAGACCTGTCGATCCCTGCGGATGCCCTCCTGATTTCAATCATGCGGGGAACAGAGACAATTATTCCCAACGGCAACACGGTTATCCTGAACGGAGACAATGTACTTGTACTTGCTGACGAAGAAAGCAGGAACATCGTGTATGCACAGTTCGGTAAGAAATAATAACCGGACGTATACGATTCCAGAAAAAGAGGGCATATACGGCTTACTGAAGCGCACCCCAAATGCTAGACTTTCGTCCAACATTTGGGGTGCACTTCACTTACACCGGAATGTCCTCTTTTTGCGTTCCGCAATATGGCAGTGATCCGGTCTCCTGCGGCCGGTCAGGCATGCCTGCCTTCGAGGTACCGGATCATTCCGGATCCGTATTCGCTGCTTGGTCTGGCTTCAAAACCGAATTTCTCATAAAAGGGTTCCTTGTCCTTTGCGGACATCAGATTGACCATAACCCGCTGTCCGGCTGTAAGCGGCTCCTTTATGGCCTGCAGGGCGCGGGACATCATTTCCCTGCCGATACCCATATTCTGGTAGGCGGGGAGGACAAGCACATCGACGATAATCGCTATATAGCCGCCGTCCGAGATGACGCGCAGGCAGCCGACACACGTATCGCTGTCATATGCAGCAAGCAGAATCGATGAATGATGTATACCGGTCTGCGCCTGCACCTGCTCAATTTCTGTCCAGCCGGCGGACCGCCGGAGATGATTGTAGTCAGCAACGGAAATGCTGCCCTTATATTCGATCTGCATAAGATCACCTGCCCATTTGAAAATATTTTTCGGTTAAGGCACTGCGGTACAGTCTGCTATTCCTCATCTAAGCAGAGAATTTTCTCCATCACGATCCTGTGCACGCCTTCCCCGTATTCGTCTAAGCGCTGCCCGGTTGTCACAAATCCGAGCTTCCTCTGGTACACGGCGACAGCCGCGGCGTTTGCGGCATCGACCGTCAGCTCAACGGACGAGATGCCTTCTGCCGACAGGATATCCATCGTTGCGCCGAAAAGCTCCGTGCCGCGGCCTTTGCCGCGCTGGTCCGATGCAATGGAAATGCCTACGGCATATGCCTTTGCGTGGTCATGCCAATCCAGCATGTACTGGATGCAGCCGATTACACGGCCGTCCTCTTCCAGGCAGAAGACCCGCCCGTGGCGGATGAGCGGCATCAGATTCCACGCGTTCAGTCCGCCGTCACCGAATGCTTCTGCTTCGAGGCGGACAATCTGACTGATAATATCCTTCCGGTCCGGGGATGCAGCATAAATCATGATTTACCCCTCTTATATGATTTCCGCACGTATTTTGAATTGCACAAAAACAGCAGGCCCTGATAATTCAGCTTGAATGAAATCTGGTCGCCGACTGCGATATCGACAGCGGCATCCGTGACGTCGACGATGAGATGGTCGCTGCTCGCGCCCAATACATACATGTTCGGATCAGAGGGTATGAGCCCGTCAACATTCACATCCTGTCTGCCCAGGGATACAATTGCACGTTTTCGGAGTCCTTTATCTTCAAAGCAGGGGGTGTTTCCAAAGGCATCCAGGCCGACCTCGCCGATCGGTACGGAAGGCTTCGTCTTTACCTCAATCACCTCGGCGCGCAGGACAAATGCATCCGGATGAAGCCACGGGATGACTTCGTTATGGGTGGTGTCCGTACCAAGCAGGATCCCTTCCCCGATACGAAGCTGGTTAATGCCTTCCGGCATCTCGCCTGTCTCGATGAGCCGGAGGGAGGAAGTGCCTCCTCCGGATATGATGTCGAGTTCGATTCCGACTTTCTTTTTGATTTTTTTTGCGATATCCATAAGCATATTCAGATTATCCATGGTCGGGAGGATGCCGCCGTAGCAGCCCATATTCGTTCCGATCCCGCTCAGAATCACGCCGTCGAGCTTGGAAATGCTTCGCGCCATTTCAAAAGCGTCATCCGGGAGGACGCCTTCACGCAGGTCTCCCACGTCGACCATCAGCACAATTTTGTGCTTCCGGTCTTCGGCAGCCGCTGCGTCAGACAGTTCCCTGATTACCGAATACTCGGAATTCACACTGTAATCCGTAAGCTGCACAACTTTTTTAACGGCGCTGAGCCGCGGGATCCTAAGGAGCGTCATGCTTTGCGAGAATCCTTTTTTCCGCAGGGATATGATATTTTCCAGACGGGAATCCGCCAGGTCGGAGATGCCGCCCGTGACCATTGCTTCGACGATGCGCGGCAAGGCCGAGAAACCTTTTGTGACCCCAAGTATTTCAATTCCCAGAGGCCTGCATTTCTCAACGAGAATTCTCGAATTGTCTTTTATTTTATCCAGATCGATTTCCAGATACGTTCCTGTCCTTACCATAACGCCCTCCATATTGCCAAGGAAAACGAAGGTTTCATCTTCCGGAAGAAAAATAATCTGCTGACGTTTTTCTTCTGACTGTTACCTCAAAATGGTGTCTTCTATACAGGGTGCGTAGCATCTTGCGTACATTTTTGTCTATATTATATGCCTTTTGCGCATTGAAGCAAAGCATGCGGCGTTACCGGCGGACCGGAGAAGTATTTTTCGTATGCAAATAAGCGGCAGGCGCGGGTCAGCCCCGCGCAAAAAAGCAGAAAGCCCGTGACCGACTAGCAACGGTCACGGGCTCCTGCCGTGTTCTCAAAGGAAGTATCTGCCCGCATCCGACCCAACACCACATGTTTCGTATGCAGACGAGATAATTCAGATAACGGATAACGTAAGATTGGCCGCGCGTACTTCCCCGATTCCCGGTATGGAGACGGAAGCGCCCTGACGCGAGACGGCTATCGATGAAGCGACGGACGCGAGACGGAGTGCTTCCGGTATCGGAAGATCCTGGATAACGGCGCCGAGGAAGAATCCTGTAAATGTATCCCCGGCTGCCGTTGTGTCAACGACCGGTACGTCATACGTGCCGTGGCGGTACTGCTGCGATGCATCCGCATATACAACGCCTTTTTTGCCGAGGGTCAGGACGATGCGGGCATCGGGATTGCGGCGGAGAAGCTCCGTGATGATTTTCTGCTCGTCTGTTTCGCCTGTAAGCGAATTGCCTTCCACTTCATTCAGAATCAGATAGTCCACAAGACCGAGGGGGCACTTCAGTATTTTCTCGTTAATCGGAGAAGGGTTCAGGGCAATTTTGTAACCTCTGCGGTGGGCTTCGCTGATAATATAATCAATATTATTAATCTCGTTCTGCAGAAGGACGATGTCTTCCGGATCACCGGCATCGAGTACCGAATCAATGAATGCAGAGGTCATATCCTTGTTGGCGCCGTCATAGACGAGGATGCAGTTCTGGCCCTTTTTGTTGACCTGAATGACTGCGTGCCCGGTGTTCAGCTTGGATTTCCGTACGAAACGACAGTCTACGCCTTCTTTTTCAAGCATTTCGGCAAGCTCCAGGCCGTCTTCCCCGATATTTCCCGCATGGCAGACCGAAACACCGGAGCGTGCGCCGGCTATCGACTGGTTCAGGCCTTTGCCGCCGGGAAAATGATGAAGGTCGAGCACGGTAATCGTCTCGCCGGGCTGGACGAAATTCTCAACATTGTAGACGTGATCAAGGTTGATGGACCCGAAATTGATGATTTTTCGCATATGCAGTCTCCTAATTATCTATATTTTTTATGGATTCCCTCTCGATCAGTTTCGGAAGGAATATCTCATCTTTTATATCGGCTTCCCCGTTAAGCATCGCCATGATTTTTGTAACGGCGGTGATGCCGATTTCCGTTGTGGGCTGCTCGACCGTTGTCAGCGGTACGCTTAAGAACTCCGTAAAGGCTACGTTGTCGTATCCGATTACGGACAGATCGCCGGGAATGCTTATCTTTCTCTCCGCCGCCTGCCTGTATACACCGAGCGCCATCATGTCATTGGCGGCGAAAATGGCTGTGACGCCTTTGTCCATGAGTTTCCCGCCGAGCAGATAGCCTGTTTCGGTCTTGTAATTGCCTTCTGCCACCAGGTCGCTGCTGAACGGAACGCCGTATTCCTGAAGGGCACGGATATAGCCGTAGAGCCGCTGGTTCGAAGAAGCCGTGCCGTTGGTGCCGGAGATGAATCCGATGCGCCGGTGTCCCCTCTCGAGCAGTGCGCGGGCAGCAAGATAGCCTCCTGCTTCATTGTCCGAATAGACATTTACCGCCGTGCTGCTCGGCCAGAATCTGTCGACAAAGACAAGCGGCACGTTTGCTTCTGCAAGGAGTCCGGTGCAGCACGGAATATGGCCTCCGCCGTTGCCGGATGCCATGATCAGCATGATGCCGGCAATATTCTGGTTCATCAGGTTGTAAATATAGTCAACATCCTTGGCGGAGTCTTCGTTGGAGTTGCACAGGAAAAGGCTGTAGCCCCGTTTTTCACATTCTGCTTCGACGCTGCCCGCGATATTTGCGAAGAAGGAATTCGTGATGTCGGGCATAACCAGGCCAAGGGTCCGGGTCCGCCGGGAAGCAAGCCCCGCGGCGATCTGGTTGGGGTGGTAGGCAAGCCTCTGTGCCGTTTCAATAATCCTGTCGCGTGTTTTCTGGGAAATACGCGTTTCCTTTTTGTTAAGGACAAGGGAAACCGTTGTAATGGAACAGCCTGTCTCCCGCGCTACATCTTTGATTGTAATAGCCATACATGTACCGCCTGTCTGCACCTGCTGCCCGAACGATGAGATATAGAAAAACGCTTTACCTAAAAATACGCCGGTGAGGCACGATTGTCAATTGCGGTAAAGCATTCTGCTTTGTGAATTAGCAATACGCACAAATCGGGATGGCTCAATTTGTTCAATACGCACGTGAAGCGCGGAGTTATTATGAAATGTATGGACATATCGACGGTAAACCGTTTTACTGCATGAGAGCCGGAATGTTGGCGCCGAAACCATTATCCGGGCACCGGAAAATGCCTCCCCTGCCAGGCATATCGGCAGCACGCGGCAGAATATCATAAAGAACTGCAATACATGACAAGCTGCTGCAAATTTCACGCGGTGCATATAAAATCCCTTATTTCTGCCTGAAAATTCACTATATCCTCTCCAGAATACGACACACAGGTGTAATACCCGCGCACTAAAATTATGCATGAGAGCGGAGAAAGCTGCGGCGTGCCACAAGGCCGACGTGCTCTGCTCGCCGGGAGGAAGACATGAATCGATACTCAAGGTTTGACGTATTATTCAGCAGGAACATAAAATCAACAGCGGAAGAAGATATAGCCCTGTTTTTTTCAAATCCGCTCTGGACGGAACTGGATGACTTTATTAAAAAATCCTGCGGCGCCAGGCCGGAGATATCCTATAACCTCTATGCCACGCAGCGGCTCTGGAATGTCGGATACCATATCAGCGGAAGCGCAGTCTGCACACTCTACCCGGAAAAACACTGCTTTATTGCCATGATTGTCATCGGGGAAAGGGAAGAGCAGGCTGTCGAGAAGCTTCTTCCGGATCTCTCCGATTATGTCCGGAAGCTGTTCCGGGAGACCCGCATCAATCCGCTTGGACGATGGCTCCTGATTCCCGTATCCGACAAAAGAACGCTGCAGGATGTGGAGACTCTGGTGCAGGTCAGGATAAAGATATGCAGCGGGGAGACTGCGGAATAATCCCGTATCCCCTGTCCCGCTGTTGCTATTCAGCCGCGCAGTTTGTATAATTATGTCAATGATAACAAAAAAAATTGACATAGTGATTCATACTGTATGTGTGCTTCATGGTTCGTGTATCCATATGGCATACAGGAGGCGCGGAGGATAAAGCATTGCAGGGAACAAATGAAATCCGTGACATTATAGATCTGAAAAAAGACAGGAATGCCGTAATTCTGGCACATCTTTACCAGTGGCCGGAGGTGCAGGATATCGCCGATTTTGTCGGTGACTCCCTTGACCTGAGTAAGAAAGCACGGGACACGGAGGCGGACGTTATTGTATTCTGCGGCGTCTCGTTCATGGCGGAGACTGCCAAGATCGTGAACCCGAAGAAGACCGTGCTCCTTCCCGAACCGGCTGCCGGCTGCCCGATGGCGGACATGGCGGATGCGCAGGATATTATCCGCCTCAGGCAGGAACACCCGGATGCCGCCGTTGTGTGCTACGTCAATTCGAGCGCGGAGGTTAAAGCGGAGAGCGATATCTGCTGCACTTCCTCCAATGCCGTAAAGATCGTGGGATCTCTGAAAGAAGACGAAATCATATTTGTTCCCGACCGCAACCTCGGACATTACGTGTCACTCTTTTTCCCGGATAAGAAATTCATCCTGCATGAAGGGTACTGCCCCACACACAACAAAATCCTCGCGGAGGATGTCAGAAAGGCCCGCGCAGCAAGGCCGGGAATCCCGATTCTGGCGCACCCCGAATGCAGACCGGAAGTGCTCGAACTGTCTGACTATATCGGAAGTACGGCGCAGATCATTGACTATGCGGTGAAGTCCGACGGAAAGCAATTCATCATCGGCACCGAAATGGGTGTGCTGCACCGCCTCGAGAAGCTCTGTCCCGACAAAAGATTCTATTCCCTGCACCCTGTTCTTGTCTGTCCGAATATGAAGAAAACCACACTTACGAGCGTGCTGCATTCGCTCGACAAGCTTCAGTACAAAGTCGAACTTGACAGTCTCCTTATGGAAAAAGCCGCGGTAAGTATCGAGCGGATGCTTTCCGTGTAATCCCGGGCGCCTGGAATTACTATTTCGTAGGTTCGGGTACGGCAGGCTTTGCCGGAAAGGCGGAATATGAGACGGCATATATTTAACGGGGATCTGTCAGACGCCCCAAAAATCAGAACGGATGTTGTTATTGCCGGAAGCGGCGCGGCCGGTCTGTATGCCGCGCTTTGCCTTGACCCGGCAATTGCCTGCACCGTACTGAATAAATCCGACGTGCAGCACAGCAATTCCATGTATGCCCAGGGAGGAATTGCCGCGGTCATCGAGCCATATGTCGAGCAGGATGACCCGGAGAAGCATTTTGCAGATACGATTACCGCAGGAGCCGGTTTGTGCGATGAAAATGCGGTGCGCGTCCTTGTCAGCGAAGCATGGGACAACATTGAAAACCTGATCAGGCTGGGAGTGCCTTTCGACAGACGGGACGGCAGCCTCCTTCGTACGCGGGAAGGCGGACACAGCAAGAACCGTATCCTGCACTGCGGCGGAGATGCAACCGGTCTGCATATGACGCAGCGCCTGGCACAGGCGGCTACTGTACGTCCCAATATCACGATTGCAGACAGCATGTTCCTTACGGACATTCTGACGAACGACAGGGGTGTGACAGGCGTGCTTGCGCTTGGGCGCGAGAACAGGCCCGTCCTATATACCGCATCCAGGGTCATTATTGCAACCGGAGGGATCGGACGTGTATTCAGGAACAGTACGAATGCCGTCAGCGCCACGGGTGACGGCATTGCGGCCGCAAACCGGGCAGGTGCCGTTCTTAAGGACATGGAGTTCGTGCAGTTCCATCCGACTGCCTTCGTTCATCCCGATGACGACGGCCGCTATTTCCTTATCTCGGAGGCTCTGCGCGGCGAAGGCGCAGTCCTCCGGAACCGCAGGGGCGAAGCATTTATGCAGGGCGTGCACCCGCTGAAGGACCTGGCGCCGAGGGATATAGTCGCTCGGGCGATTATATCGGAGATGAAAAAAAGCGATATTCCCAACGTGTACCTGGACATCACAACGAAGTCCCGCGATTTCCTCAGGAACCGTTTCCCGACCATCTACACGGAATGCATGCGCCGCGGCGTTGACATTGCAAAATACTGGATACCCGTCATGCCTGTGGAACACTATTTTATGGGCGGCATCCGGACAGATATTGATGGCCTGACAAATATTCCCGGCCTGTATGCCTGCGGGGAAGCGGCCTGCACAGGCGTGCACGGCGCAAACAGGCTCGCAAGCAACTCGCTTCTGGAATGCCTTGTGTTCGGTGCCCGCTGCGCCCGGCATATCCATGCATTCGGCGTGTCTGCACCCGGCGAACCGGACTATGCCGCCGCAGCCCCTGCATCCGGCGAAGGCGTGGATTTTGACTCGTACAGCACGGAAATCCGTACGCTGACCACCGAAAAATGCGGTATCATTCGTAATGAGAAAGACTTGAAGGAAGCAGAAGAGCGCATTTCCGAAATTTTCCGGCAGCTCGATGCCATTGAACTGCATACGCCTAAAGGAATAGAAGCATATAACCGTGCACAGACAGCGCTTGCCATACTTCGCGCAAGTATCCTGCGAAAGAAGAGCGTGGGTGCCCATTTCAGAACAGACAGCGAAAGCTGAGGAGGAAACTGCCATGCTTACCAATTACAGCCAGGATGACCTGATCAGACGCGCTCTCGAAGAGGACATCGGCAACGGAGATATTACGACTCTTTCAACCGTCAGCGAGGAGAAGACGATCGAGGGCTCTTTCCTTGCAAAAGAGGACGGCATCATCTGCGGACTGCCGCTTCTGAAACGCCTTTTCGAGATTCTTGACCCGGCCGTTGTTCTCGAAATACTGGCAGTCGAGGGTGACCCGGTCATAAAGGGCGAAGTCATTGCAAGAATTTCCGGACCGGCCCGCAGCATCCTTACGGGGGAACGCGTTTCCCTTAATTTCCTGCAGCACCTTTCCGGAATTGCGACGCGCACCCATCAGGCCGTCAGGCAGGTTTCCGGCACAAAAGCCGTTATAGTGGATACCAGGAAAACAACGCCGGGACTGCGGAGCCTTGAAAAATATGCCGTTCGCGTGGGCGGGGGCACGAATCACCGTTACAATCTGACCGACGGCGTCCTGATTAAGGACAATCATATCAGTGCTGCCGGAGGGATCGGCGAGGCGGTTGCAAGAGCACGGAAAATGGCGGCGCATACGCTGAAAATCGAAGTGGAAGTCGAGACTTTCGCGCAGGTCGGGGAGGCGCTTAAGAGCGGGGCCGATATTATCATGCTCGATAATATGAGCCTTGAAGACATGACGACAGCTGTCGGGATGATCAACGGAAAAGCACTTGTCGAGGCATCCGGCAACATGGGGGACAGGGATCTGCGCGAAGTCGCAATGACAGGAGTCGACCTGATATCCATCGGCGCTCTGACGCATACGGTCCGTGCGATGGATATCAGCCTGCGATTTACATCCGGGCCGAAATAGACGCACCCATCATGGCTCCGCAGGAATCATGATGAATCCGACAAATATGCGGCGCCGGATGCCGCAATGCGGATCTTCCTTCGTTCAGCAGTCAGCTACGTTTCCGCCACGATAAACGGAATCATCATCTCCTGCTCCGTAAGCCCCGCGTGGTTGGACAGGAACTGGCGCGATCGCCGGTTCTGGACGATCCCATAGTCAGCTACGGCAATTGCCAGGAAATCACCGACAAGTTCTTCGAATTTCGGATGCGGCGGACCGCCGCCGAACAGCTGCATGCGGATGACATCCTGCCGCGAGAGCAAAAGGAACGCATCGCCGAATGCTTCCCGGAAAGCCGCGGGAAAAGCATCCCGGCATTCCGGCTTGATGTAGAAACCGGCGGCACGGCTCTCTATGGTAATCGGCCGGATCATCATTGCCTCTACGGCGGGGTGTTCACTGATATACATATGGCTAAGGCTGCAGTGACCGTGATCGGAAATAACGATGACAAGGGTATCCTTCAGGCTGCCGCACAGTTCTTCCACTTTGCTGTTGATGGACAGCACCCATTGCCTTGCTTCCTCACTGTAACAGCCCATATTATGCATGACGCCGTCGGGCTCGCCCCAATATGTGTAAATATATTTTCGGCCTTCCTCTGCACAAAGCCTTTTTACTTCCGGATACAGCTCATCATGCGAGACAATGCGGTTTGTTCCGAAAGGAGAGACGCTGTATGCCCTGGCCTGCCCGGCGTCGTTGATTTTTTCAAAAATACTCGTATAGGGCAGAAACTTCTGCGCGACATGGTAATCCGCTGCTTTTTTCATGGTCTCCCTGTCCGTATTCGTCAGGGCATTTACGATTTTATCCACTTCGGAAAAATAGAGGCTCCAGCCAAGCCATCCGTGTTCTGCCGGTGTCAGTCCGCTTTCGACAGAGGTAACCGCGGCGGTGGTCGTGGGCGGAAAAACGGAGGAGATCTCCGATCTGCAGTGCAGGCGCAGAAAACTGTCCGCAGGCAGGAGCTTATTCAGCGCGTCGACACCCATGCCGTCAAAAAGCATGACGACAACATTGGTGCGGTTCTTCTCAAGGAGTGCATCCATGACCGGGAGGGAGGCATGCTGAATTTCCGCGCCAAAATACCGCAGAATGGAACAGGCAAGATTCACAAGGCAATTGCTGTAATCAGGATACCGGATCGTCATACGAACTCCTTCCCGTGCGATTCATAGGAGGGCCTGTCAGTCATGCTTCAGCCGGGCTTCTTCTTACTTATATGATACGATTTTCGAATTGTTTAGGCAAACATAACCTCGCCGTCACAGGCTTTTTGTCCTGTGTGAAAATAGAATCCCGTGCGGCACCTTAAAACAGCGGAAAGTGTGTCCGCGCCATAACAAAAAGCCTATTATAAGGGTAATGACACGCAAAATATGCGGATGAACCGGAAGGGAGGGGCACGCATGACGACAGAAACAAGCAGGAGAGGCTCTGATCCGGATGACGGCAGGTGGTTTTCCCCCGATGCTCTGGCCCTTCTGTATCGAGCACAGGAGGACATCCAGTGGCTGCTTGACCGGGGCTATAAGCCCGGCCCGGCGTCGGCGTTTGTCGGAAGCCATTACCAGCTTACGCAAAGGCAGCGGACTGCCGTCCTGCGGGCTTCGTCCCCGGCAGCGCAATATGCCAGGCGGAAATCCTGTCTGCTTCCGCCCGAAAAGGCGAAAGACGGCTGCCTGTACATTGACGGGTTTAACCTTATCATCACGCTTGAATCCGCACTTTCCGGAAGTATTATTATCCGCGGAAAAGACGGGGTCCTGCGGGATCTGGCCGGGCTTCGGGGCACATACCGGCTGATCGGCATGACAGACAGGGTTCTGGAACTGATCGGAAAATGCTTCAGGGAGATCTCCGTCCCGGAAGCCGTGTTCTATCTGGATAAACCGGTTTCCAACTCCGGCCGTCTCCGGCAGAGGATTCTGGAATATGCCGGCCAATGGAGAATTCCGGTCCGCGTGGAACTCGTCCCGAATGCGGATGCGGTTCTATCCCCGATGTCACGGATCGTCACCGGGGACTCCGTTATTCTTGACCAATGTATCAGCTGGTTTAACCTTTCGGATGTAATTGTCAGGGACTATATCAGGGATGCCTGGATTGTCAGCTTCGATTAATCACGGGCAGACCCGTGCCGCGTGCTGTCCGCAGCTTGTCCGGTATGCCCTGCGCCTGCTTACCGCAGTTGATCCGGGAAATTATTGCCGCGCCTGCTATTCCTGCGGCGGGGCAAATGCATCATTGATATTTTTGATTTCCGACTCGCCCTCGAGAAATGCGTCGACGATATCCGGGTCAAAGTGCCGGCCTCTTTCTCTGTCGATAATTGCCAGTGCCACCTGATGCTTGAATGCAGGTTTGTATACGCGTTTGCCTGCAAGCGCATCATACACATCGGCAATCGCCATAAGCCGGCCTGCAAGAGGTATGTCTCTGCCGCGAAGTCCATACGGATATCCTGAGCCGTCAAATTTCTCATGGTGTGTTTCCATCATCTCCGCAGCGGTGCGGATGAAGGAAAGGCTTCTGCTGCCGGCCTCGTTTCGGAATGACTGTGCACCCAGGACCGTATGCCTTTTCATGATATCGAATTCTTCCTCTGTTAATTTGCCCGGTTTCAGAAGGATGTATTCCGGTATGCCTATTTTGCCGATATCATGCAGGGGCGCAGCACGGAACAGCTCGCTGACATATGCATCGGTCAGAATATCCCGATAAGGTTCCCTGGTGCGCAGATGTCCGCAGAGGACCCGGATGATCCGCTGTGTCCGTTTTGTATGGTTTTCCGGTTCAATATCCCTGATCTCCAGGAGCCTGACCGCAGCCCGGATCGTCAGATCTCCGGTAACAGCTGCTTCCGCGGCCGCTTCGCGGACTGCTTTTTCCAGGGTGAAATCATACTGTTCCAGCAAAGTCTGCGCTGTTTTCAGGCGAACATGAACCTCGATTCTCTTCCGCAGGGACTGCTCGTTCAGCGGTTTTCGGATATAATCAAGCGCACCTGCTTCGAGCCCCCGTATCTCCTCGTCGGGCTCATCGGTGCCTGTCAGGATGAGCACCGCGATTTTACTGTACACCGGATGATTCCGGATTGCTTCCAGGACATGAAATCCATTCATCCGCGGCATGTTTAAAGCAAGGAGCATCATTTCAATGTCGGGATTCTTCTCGATTTGTGCCATTGCTTCCACGCCGTCAGCGGCTGTCAGCAAACTGTAATCCGCAAGCATACCGCAGATTGTCATGACATCCGATTTTGCATGATCGGCAATCAGTATTTTCATGAATCATCACCAATAACCTTCCCCGGTTATCTGCACCCGTCAAAAAGGGTACAGGCTCAAGCCCAGAAGCGCGATTCCCATATAGTACGTACTCAGATTGACGAAGGCCAGACACTTGGGAGGGGAAACATGGAAATTCAGGAAAAGAAGCACCAGGTCAGATGCAAGGAACAGAAATGACCCGGTAAGAATCAGAAGATGCGGCGCTGACACGCCGGCAAAGACGACGATCATAAGGGCCTTTGAGAATAAAAGACCAACAAAAAACGAATAGATGATGCCGGGAAACTTCATATTATCCAAATTGATATTCCGGCTCCGGGACAGAAGGATGACCGCTCCCGAGACAAACAGAGGAATGATAAAATCCACCGCGTGTACCGGAACGATGGTAATAAAAGCCAGATAAAAGGAAATATGAGCGGCTAAAAAAGCTCCGACGCCCAACAGGAAATCTATGCCGTGAAAATCGTCTTTGGAGCGGGCCAGCCCAAGAAGGAAATCCCCGAGCGCCGCGAGAAGGAATGCGGGAAGCATACGGAAAAGCAGCGGGTACTGCCGGCTTAACACGGCGCTCAATACCGCAATCGCGACAAAGCAGAGGCTGACGGACAGCTTAATAAAGGGGAACTGCCTCCTGTATTTCGGCGCATGGAATGTATAATACATAATACAGAACAAAAGAACATAGAGCAAAAGTAATGCTATCATCCGGGTCCCTCTTCGTACTAGGAGAGCGGCATGCAAAGTACTTACATATATATTGTAAAAGTAGATGATACGGGTGTCAATCAAAATGCCGCTTATGCCTCCCGGGTCAGGGAATGCAGATGGATAATGCCGCAGAAACGGTTAAAATGTAAGAGTATCCGCTGCCTGTCCGGAGGAATCCGGCGGGTTGCAAACTCCATCCATGCTGTTTTTGGCCGTCTTACCCGCAAAATATGACCACTCAGCGGGATATATCTATGCAATACTCTTTCCGGATCTATAATAAAAAACGTAATGAAGATGTGAGGTGAGACGATGAGGGTGCGCATAGAACTGGTGGGGGAAAACGAGCCGGAGGAGACGGTAGTCTATTGCCGGGAAATTACTCCGGAAGTAGAAGAACTTTCCCGCCGGTTAAACCAGGCACACAAAGCGGTCCCGCTTCCGACATTCTGCAAAGGCGAGGAACAATACTATTTCACCCTTTCGGAAATTCTTTTTTTCGAGACGGAAGGTGAGAAAGTATATGCCCACACGGAGAAGGATTCCTATGAAACAAAGCAGCGGCTCTATGAGCTTGAAGCAATCCTTCCCAACTACTTTGTACGGATATCGAGGTCTACCATTGCAAATACGCTTCACATACTGTCGATCCAGCATGGTCTTACGCGCGTGGGCCATGTATCGTTCAGAGGATCGTACAAGGAAGTGTATGTATCGAGGATGTACAGCAACATATTGAAAGAAAAAATGGAAGAGAGGCATTTGTATGAAAAAGCATAGTATTTTCTGGGGGATTATCCTTCTTGGCAGCGGTGTGCTGCTCCTTCTAAACGCACTCGGAATAGGCACGGGATTCGGACTTGTCCCTTTGGTGGGCAGCCTTCTGCTCCTTGCAGTCAGCGTATTCAGCTTCAGCGATCTGAACTTTGTCTTCGGACTTCTCCCCCTGGCGGGTATTGCCTACATCTGGAGGAAAGAACTGGGCCAGCCTGATATGAATATCTGGCTCCTCCTCGGATCGGCGGTTCTTCTTGGCATCGGCCTGTCCGTCATTTTCTGGAAAGCGAAAAAGAACAGGGAGAAATCTCACTGCGGCCATGAAGAATGGTTTGAAGACCATAAGGATTGGAAATCAGCGGAAACAATTACCTCTACGGATGAAAGCGAAGTCGTAAACATTAACTCCAGCTTCGGCGAGCAGATCAGGTACATCCGTTCCGCGAACCTGAAAAGAGTGAATATTACCACAAATTTTGCCTCGGCCAAGGTCTATTTTGACCAGTGCCAGGTAAGTCCGGAGGGCGCTTCCATCTATGTTGACTGCAGTTTTGCCGGCGTGTTTCTCTACGTGCCGAGGACATGGAACATTGACAATCAGGCTCATTCCTCGTTCGGCTCCGTAGAAGGTGCCTCCGTGTCGGCCGCCAGCGGCCTGACCACCGTCACGCTCCAGGGCAATGTACATTTCGGAAGCGTGAAGATCATTTACATCTGACCTGTATCCTGCAGAAATATGCAAAAACGAAAAAAGCAGGTCCGGTTTTCCGGCCTGCTTTTTGCATGCACCGCGCATGGCGGTTAAGCGGCCCCGGAAAGTCCGCCGGGAGAGAACGTATCCCAGTAGTCATTCAGCAGGCTGCTTGTGCAGGCGAACGGCTCCCCGCCGTACCGGTCAAGCAGCGCGTCGCATGGCGCCAGATAATCGGCTCCATGGCCGGTCTCGAGGCATTTTGCATCGTCCATGCCGAAATAATAGAGATCCCCGGTATCCCATGTCGTATCCATATGGTATAACGCACCGTCGAGCCTGACTATATTCCACTCGTGATCGCCGAAGACGGTTCCGTCTGAGAGCACAGCGGTTCCGCCTGCAAGGAAGCACTCGATTCCGGCCTGCCACAGCAGGTACTGGTACTTCTGCGAATATGTCTGGCAGTACGCCAGATGCTGCATAAAAGCATCGTAAACCGTGTCGTTCATATTGTAATCATAACTTGTGCTGCCGACGACATACAGGTAGAGCTCCGCGGCCGTTGACACGCCGTCGGTAATATCCGAGACGTTTTCGTTGAAGATGCTCTCGATCAGGTCAGAAAAGGCAGCGAGTTTTTCAAGATATTCCGTCCGGGGGTATGCATATTTGATGGCAAATTCCTTTGTGGTCTCGTCAAAGGAAAACGGACCGGTTCCTTCGTGATATTCGAAATCGTAAAGAAGATCCTTCTGAACAAAGAAGACCTGTACGGCGCGGCGGAAGTTCTCGAATTCGGCAGATGTGTCCACTGTTGTGAGAGTAACGGTTTCGTCGCCGTTCTGAAGCGCATGCAATACGGCAAGGAAGTCATCATAGCTGTCCCCGAGGAAATCCTTTATGTATGCAGGGACACGGTAGGGATCATATGTGAACCAGGCGGACGTTTCTGTTTCAGATGCGGCAGGCACGGTTTGCGGGGAGGTACTGCCTGCAGATAAGGATGCTGCCGTGTCTCCCGCCTGCGTAACCGTAATGGTCACGGGACCTGCGGTTTCGGGACTTTCGGCGCGTCCTGCAAATATACAGCCTGTCAGAGAGATATTGATCAGAACAGCCATTGCCAGTGCGAATAATTTCTTCATATAGGATTCCCCGTTGCTTTCCCGCCCTGCTTTTTTGGGAACAGGACGAACTATACATGAAATTATATCATCCTAAGCTGATTCATAATACACATCTACACTTCCGTGCAATAACCCGGCCGGTAAGTATCGCGATCAGCCCCCGCTGCCCGGAAATCCTGCGACGATAAAGGTGCTATAATGAATTTACGGACGGTATCGAAAAAACATTTGATCTTTCACGTATAAGGCAGCGCTCGCTGCAGCATGGGAAGGCAGGTGTCCCGCTGTGAAGACGATTCTTGATAAGACGGACCGTTTCCTGAGAAAATACCGGATGAATCCTGATATGATTGACCTCTCTGCGGATACTTCGCATTTCATTTCGGAAATGCAGGAGGGGCTTGCCGGCCGGCCGCAGTCCCTGAAAATGATCTGCACCTATATCGCGGCTGACGGAGAGATCCCGGCGGATGAACCGGTTATCGTCATGGATGCCGGAGGGACGAATTTCCGTACGGCACTTGTTGTCTTTGACCGGGACCGAAAGCCTTCGGTTTCCTATTCCCGGACGTATCCCATGCCGGGTACACAGGGTGAAATCGGCCGAGGGGAATTCTTCCGTGCGATCGCCGAATATATCAAACCCATTATTCGCCTGAGCAGTCGGATCGGGTTTTGTTTTTCCTACCCGACTGCAATAACGCCCGAACGTGACGGTGCCCTTATCAAATTTACAAAGGAAGTGCGCGTGCGGGACATGGAGGGAATACTGGTCGGAGCCGGACTCAAGTCGGAGCTGCAGGACGAGGGAATTACGGACGGGAAGCACATTGTGCTGCTGAATGATTCCGTTGCAACTTTGCTTGCCGGCGCGGCGGCGATGCCGGGACGCAGATTCAGCTCCTATATAGGTTTTATCCTCGGGACGGGAACCAACACCTGCTATGTCGAGAAAAACAGCAGTATAAGCGGTCACCCCGGACTTGCAGGAAAACCCGGATCAACGATTATCAACATTGAGTCCTGCGGATACGGCGGTCTGCAGCGCGGTGAATTTGACCTGCGTGTCGACCGCGCGTCGGGCGAGCCGGGTGCGCAGCAGCTTGAGAAAATGATCTCCGGGTTCTATATCGGGAAGGTTCTCCTTGCGATGCTGCATCAGGCGGCATCGGACGAACTGTTTACGCCGGAAGCCGCGGGACGGATTTCCCGTCTTACCGTGCTGACTGCGAAGGATATCGATGATTTCTGCCTGTATCCGTCCTCGGACGGGACCGTGCTGGGACGGTGCATCAACGGGGCGGACCCGGGTGCGGATGAACAGAACCAGCTGACCCTGTATGATCTGGCTGACGCGCTTTTCGAGCGGGCTGCGCGCATTACGGCCGTAACCCTTGCCGCGGCTGTCCGTCAGTCCGGTCAGGGGACGAATCCCTGTTATCCGGTGCTTATTACCGCGGAAGGCACGGCATTCTACAAAGCAAAGCTTTTCCGCGGCAAGCTCGATTATTATGTCAGTTCATTCCTGAACCGGGAACTCGGGCTGTACTGTGAATTTGCACGGGTTGAGGATGCGACGCTGATCGGAACCGCAATTGCCGGGCTGACCAACGGATAACGGGTAACCTTCAGCAGTCGGCGGGAACCCTTCCCGATGGAAAGACAAACGCAAAAAACACCGGCAGATGAAGAAAAACTGCCGGTGTTTGTACGGAGGGGGCTGTTTTGGATTAAAGAGTGTCTTCGGTTACGATGACAATCGGAATATCAATGACTTTTTCACTCGGTTTCTGTTTCTTAACAAGATAGTCAAAGAGGGTTTTGACCAGCAGATAACCTTGCTGTTCAGGATTTTGTCCAAGAGCAAAATCAACTGTTCCTGATTTCAGCAGTTCGATCGTATCGGGAACCAGGTCGTGACAGATTACTTTGATGGCTTTCTGCTTCCCCGCAATGTTCAGGGCATTGCCGACGCCGGCGATGCCGCCGCCTGTGATATAAATTCCTTTCAGATCGGGATACTTGTTGCAGTATTCCAGTGCGATTTTGAATGCTTCATCCTTGCGGTCCTGATTCTCAAGGACTTTCACGACATGGAGACCGGGATAAGACTGCTTGATCTTGTCCATGAAACCATGCAGGCGCTCCCGATGACAGGAAAGATTCTTGGAACTGATGATGATGCCGATATCGCCTCCGCCGGGAAGCAGCCTGCCCATAAGACCGGCGGCAGTCCGCCCGCCTTTAAAGTGGTCCTGGCCGATAAAGCATATGTCGTTGATGCTGTCGATCTGCGAGTTCAGGGTGATAATGGCAATTCCCTTTTCGCTTAACTGGTTTATCTTGCGTTTGACCTGCTTATCGTCGAGTGGGAATACGGCAACACCTGCAAACTGTTCATTCTCAAAATCATTCAGGATACTGATCTGTTCCGCCGGTTCGAGGGTGTTCAGCATCTTGGTTGTGATCTGGAGGCCGAATGGCTGGTATTCGTCCTGTGCATTATGGATACCCCGGATGATTTCATGTACAAAAGGGTTATATTCCGGTGTCAGTATGATGCCGATCTTTATCGGTTCTTTTGTCTGAACCAATGCTTTGCCGATATAATTCGGCTTGTAATCAAGCTCTTTGGCAATTTGAAGCACTCGGTTCTTCGTCGATTCCTTAACGCCCGGGCGATCGTTCAGTACTTTATCAACGGTACCCCGCGAAACGTTTGCTAATTCGGCGATCTGCTTAAGTGTTACCATCTGAATCCTCCAAAGGGAATATTTAAATTTGAAAATGATCTGTCGGTAAAATACAGCCCGATTTGAAAGTTCACAGCAGACGGTCTGCAGATGTAATTTACCTGTCAAACATACCACAAGATTGTGCTCGTGTCCAGTAAATTGTGCACGTGCATAATTTTTGAAAACACTTCGGTATCCTTGAATCGGCCTGTATATATAAAAACTGTTCATACACCGAGATAATTACTCATAAAGGTGTCAATATGCACATAAAAATAACAAAAAAAAGTTCTCAGATTGCCTATTGCACTAAAAAAAGAATGGTGCTATCATGTGGACAATAAATTGAGCACGAGCACATAACGAAAGAGGATGACGCAGATGAAATTTGGAACACTTTATTCATATTGGGGCAATGAATGGCGCTGTGACTATATGGAGACAGCAAAGAAAGTATCGTCACTGGGATTTGATATCCTCGAGGTTGGCGCGGGGCACCTTCTTGCCATGTCAGATAAAGAATTGACGGAACTGAAGGCACTGTCCAAAGATCTCGGATTAACCATTACGAGCAATATCGGACCGGCGAAAGACAAAGATGTTGCGGCAGCTGATCCGGAAACCCGTAAGGCAGGCATCCGATTCCTTTCCGATATCATGACCGCTATGGATAAGATTGATTCCCGATCACTGGTCGGCGTGCAGTATACCTATTGGCCGAATGATTTTACCGATCTGGATAAACCGGCAATCTGGGCAAGGGGTGTCGAAAGCGTAAAGGTACTCGGAAAAACAGCCGAGAGCTATAACATCGAAATGTGCCTGGAAGTTGTAAACCGTTTTGAGACACATATTATGAATACCTGCGAGGAAGCGCTTGCCTTCTGCAGAGAAGTTGATAACAAAAATGTAAATATCCTCCTGGATACATTCCATATGAACATTGAGGAAGACAGCATTCCGGATGCCTTCCGGCTTGCCGGAGACATGCTCGGCCATGTACATGTCGGCGAAGGCAACCGAAAACTTCCGGGTGAGGGGCCGCTTCCCTGGAAAGAAATCGGACAGGCGCTGAAGGATATTCATTTTGACAAGGGCGTTGTCATGGAGCCGTTCTACTTCCCGGGCGGGCAGGTAGGCAAAGACATTAAGGTCTGGCGTGATCTGAGCCGCGGTGCAAGTGTCGAAGAAATGGACCGCAGGATCAGGACTTCCCTGGAATTTTTAAGGAAGCAGTTTGCTTAATCGATATATTTGATAAAAGGACGGATAAACAGTATGGCAGAAGTTTGGATCATGGGCGAAATGATTGTAGAAATTATGCGGCCGACAGAAGGCGTTGACTTATACAAAGAAGGTATGTTCAGAGGCCCGTTCCCGAGCGGCGCACCTGCCATCTTTATCGATACGGTTGCAAGGCTCGGACACAGTGCAGGCATCATCGGAGGCGTCGGAAAAGACGACTTCGGCAAGTGCCTCCTGGACCGGCTGAAAAAAGACGGTGTTGACTGCTCGAACGTAATTGAGAGCAGCATATGTTCCACAGGGGCTGCTTTTGTAACGTATTTTGCGGACGGATCGAGAAAATTCATCTTCCATATGGGCAATACGCCAGCTGTAGAACCCAAGGCTCCGGCAGCAGAAAAATTGACAGGAGTCAAATACTTTCATATCATGGGGTGCTCCCTGATGGCAAAGCCGGAGTTCGCACAGGAAATTCTGAAGACCATGCGGACTGCCAGAAAACTGGGCGCAAAAGTGTCTTTTGATCCGAATATCAGAAAAGAATTACTCAAGGATGAGTCTTTCTTTGATGTGCTGCATGAGGTAATGGACAACACAAATATTTTCCTTCCCGGCGTTGAAGAACTGCTCACGATCTCCAGGGAAACGACAGTTGAAGCAGCAGTGAATAAATGTTTTGAGAATCCGGCGCTTGAGATCCTGGTCCTGAAGAACGGGTCAAGGGGCTGCACCGTATATTCAAAAGCAGAAACGATTTCCATGGGCGTGTATCCAATTCAGGCAGTTGATGCGACCGGGGCCGGAGACAGCTTCGACGGTGCGTTTATTTGCGGTCTTCTCGAAAACAGGGACCTCAAATCCGCTGCCCGTATGGCGTCTGCCGCCGGTGCTTTAAATACGGCCGCATTCGGCCCGATGGAAGGAAATATTTCCGTTGAATCTGTAGCTCAGATGATTTCCGGACAATGAAGAGTGAGGAGGATGCGTTTTGACAAATTATCGTTTGGAATTACGAAATCTGCATAAGCAGTTCCCCGGCGTTTACGCGGTCAAAGGTGTAAGCTTCGAAATTATTCCCGGGGAAGTTCACGCATTGGTCGGCGAAAACGGAGCAGGTAAGTCAACTCTGATGAAGATGATTTCCGGCGAATATGCTCCGGATCAGGGCGAAGTGCTTCATAACGGTGAAGTGATTAAGCCCCGTTCCGTTGCGGATTCCCAGAAATACGGCATAGCCATGATCCACCAGGAACTGGCGCCGCTGCCGAACATGACCATAGCGGAGAATATTTTTCTGGGACAGGAAATTATGCATGTGAAATTCCTGAATGACAGAGAAATGAACCGCCAGGCAGAGGAAATACTGAAGGAATACAAAATTAATTTCAGTCCTCGGATGAAAGTGGGCAAGATGAGCGTCGCACAGATCCAGATGCTCGAGATTATTAAGGCAGTCCGAAGGAATGCCGACATTATCATCATGGATGAACCGACATCATCCCTGTCCGATGATGAATCGAACAAGCTCTTTTCTCTTATTAAGGAATTGACGGCTAAGCAAGTCTCGATTATCTACATTTCCCACAGGCTTGAAGAAGTAATGATGTTATCAGACAGGGTTACGGTGCTGAGGGACGGCGAGTACATTAAAACGGTAAGTGCCGAAGGCATTACACAGAATGAACTCGTTGAAATGATGGTAGGCAGAAAGCTTGACCAGATCTATCCCAAAGAAGCAGTGAAACAGGGCGATGTCATTTTCTCGGTCAGAAATTTTACTTCGGCGAGTCAGTTCAGAAATATAAACTTTGACGTGAAGGCCGGCGAAATCCTCGGAGTGTCAGGACTTGTCGGAGCAGGCCGAAGTGAAATCATGAACGCAATTATGGGTCTGAATAACCTTGACAGCGGGGAAAGAATTCTTGAAGGCAAAACAATCCGTGTCAAATGCCCCAAAGATGCCATCGATCATGGAATCGCAATGGTGAGTGAAGACAGAAAAATGTATGGACTCGTTCTTTGCCGTTCCATTAAGGAGAATGTGTCGCTTCCCAATCTGCGGCAGCTCTTTAAGAGCCTTTTCATGAGCCGCAGTAAAGAGGATACGGAAGTAAACCGGTACATCAAAGCTTTGGGGATCAAATGCACGAACAGCGGTGTTCTTTCTTCAAACCTGAGCGGCGGAAACCAGCAGAAGGCGGTGCTTGCCAAGTGGCTTCTTTCCAACCCCAAAGTGCTTATCCTGGATGAACCTACAAGGGGAATTGATGTCGGCGCCAAATATGAGATATACAAAATCATCGTTGAGCTGGCAAAAAAAGGAATTGCCATCATCCTTATTTCTTCGGAACTGCCTGAAGTTATGGGCATGAGCGACCGGATCCTTGTCGTTTCGAAGGGCAGCATTACAGGCGAATACTCGCGTGAAGATATTGATTCAGGAAATATTACGCAGGCAAATCTGTTAAAAAGCGCTTTGCAGGAAGTGTAGAGAGGTTGTATATGAAGAAGAAATTTGAAGACATTTCAGGAATGGATTTCTTGAAAAGGTACGGAATTTTTATTGTTCTTGTTGTCATGTGGGTCATTATGCTCGTTGTCTCCCCCACGTTCAGAACTGCTGACAATGCAGTCAATATTCTGAGACAGGTAGCTGTTAACGGCGTAATTGCAATCGGTATGACATTGGTTATTATGACCGGCGGTATTGACCTTACGGTCGGATCCCTCATTGCCGTGTCAGGCGTAGTTACCGGAAGCCTTCTCGTCAAGGATCCGACAAATGTAGTCGGCGCCGTTGCGGCCGGTATTCTGATCTGCGGTGTGTTCGGAGCAATGAACGGCGTTTTTGTTGCATACGCAGGCGTTCCTCCTTTTGTTGCCACGCTGGCCGGAACGACGATCGCACGCGGCTTTGCATATGTCTATTCGAACGGCAAGCCATATACGCTTGCATCGGACGGATTCCGCTTTATCGGTAAAGGGTATGCCCCGATCATTATCTTCCTGGTTATTGTTGCCGCGGCACAGCTGGTATTAACAAAAACAAAATTCGGAAGATATATCTACGCAACAGGAGGCAATATCAAGGCGGCAGATGCTTCCGGCGTAAAAGTAAAGGGCGTCCTTCTCCGGGTCTATATCCTGAGCGGTATCTTAGCAGGAATTTCGGGTATTGTACTTGCATCAAGAACCAATTCCGGGCAGCCGGCTGTCGGTGTCGGATATGAGACGGATGCGATCGCGGCTGCCGTCATTGGCGGAACGAGTATGACGGGCGGCGTCGGAACAATCGGCGGAACCATGATCGGCATCCTGATCATCGGCACCCTGAACAACGGACTGAACCTCTTAAACGTATCTTCATATTATCAGCAGATTATTAAAGGCGCGATCATTTTGGGAGCTGTTTGCTTTGACCTCTATTCGAAGAAGAGAGCGAAGTAAATATAAAGAAAAGAATCGGAGACACAGGAAGGAGCGGTTAGGAACATGAAAAATGCTTTAAGTAAGAAAGGAACAATTATGAAAATGAAAAAACTTTTAACCGTGGTATTGGCTGGGGTAATGGTATTTGGTCTGGCAGCATGCGGCAAAACAGCTGAGAGCACAACAGCGGCAGCAACGGCAGCAGCAACGACGGCAGCTGCAGATGCAACTTCTGCAGACACAACAACAGGTGCGTCAGGCAGTTTCACAATCGGCGTTCTGATGAAGACTATGTCTGATACATATTCCAACAAACTCGGCGAAGCGATCGAAGCTTATGCTAAGGAAAAGTATCCTGATTCAACTCTCCTCCTTATGGACGGACAGGCTGATATCGCAAAGCAGATTTCCCAGGCTGAAGATTTAATTGCAAAGAAAGTCGATGTCATTGTCCTGAATCCTCAGGATGCAGACGGCTCGGCTCAGGTACTCGACCTTGCCGCAACGGCAGGAATTCCGGTTATTGAAGTGAACACGGAGACAACAAGAACAGACTATGTCGCTTATGTCGGTTCTGACGATGTTAAGGCCGGAGAGATCATGGGCCAGTTTGTCATCGATACATTAGGCGCAGCAGGACAGTACGCGATCCTTGAAGGCGAAATGGGACAGAGTGCCCAGATCAAGAGATATGAAGGACTGCAGAACACAATCCTTAAGGAAACCGGTATGGAGTGCGTTGCTACTCTTTCCGCAAGCTGGTCAAGAGACAAGGCCATGTCTACAACAGAAGACTGGCTTGGAAAATACAGCGATCTGAAGGCTATTATCTGCGAGAACGATGATATGTCCATGGGTGCACTGCAGGCTGCCGAATCACAGGATAAGAAGCTTGTTATCATCGGAACCGATGCTATTCCGGACGCACTGCAGGCTGTTAAGGACGGCCGTCTGTCAGCAACTGTCCTCCAGGATGCAAACGGTCAGGCATCAACCGCCGTTGATGTAGCAATGAAAGTTGCAGCAGGCGAGTCCGTTGACGCAAGATACGACGTCCCGTTCCAGCTGATTACAATTGACAACGTTGACAAGTTCCTTACCGCCTGACAGCAATAAAAACAGAGAAAAATAAATGTGTAAACGGGGGGCTGGAAAATGCAGATTTTCCGGCCCTTCTTCAAGGGGAAAACGGAAGATGCATTATATACAGGAAATAGTACGGAGACAAAAACAAGGGGAAGCGGCAGGCATCTATTCCTGCTGCAGTGCAAATGAATATGTCCTGCGGGCATCGATGCAGCGGGCCAAAGCGTGCGGCACACCCCTTCTGATTGAAGCTACGGCAAACCAGGTGAACCAGGACGGCGGCTACACCGGCATGAAGCCGGCCGATTTTTTTGCATTTGCAAAAGACCTGGCGCTGCAGGAGGGCCTGCCTGAGGATCTGCTGATTCTTGGAGGTGACCATCTCGGCCCTTTGACATGGACAAATCTCACGGAAAAAGCTGCCATGGATAAAGCATCCGAGCTGGTAAGACAATATGTTGAAGCCGGATTCACAAAGATCCATATTGACACAAGCATGCGGGCAGCAGATGATGATGCATCCGTTCGATTAAGTGACGAAGTGATTGCGGCAAGAGGCGCGTTTCTATGCGAAACGGCCGAAAAGGCCTACCGCAGCAGGAAGGCCGCAAATCCCGGCGCCGCCGCTCCCGTATATATTATCGGAAGTGAAGTGCCGATTCCGGGCGGTGCCCAGGAAACAGAGGGGAGCATTTCCGTAACTACGCCGGAGGACTGTGAAAAGACCATTCAGGCGTTCCACGGGAAATTCCTGGAAAGAAATCTTTCCGATGCATGGGAAAGAGTCGTGGGCATTGTCGTGCAGCCCGGAGTAGAGTTCGGCGATACGGAAGTATTTGATTATGACCGTGCGAAGGCCGGACGTCTCATCACGTATATGAAAAAGAACGGTCAGTTTGTCCTCGAGGGGCATTCCACGGATTATCAGACAAAAGAAAACCTGAAATGCATGACGGAAGACGGGATTGCGATCCTGAAGGTCGGTCCTGCTCTTACGTTCGCGATGCGGGAAGGACTTTTTGCGCTGGAAAGCATGGAGACCGAACTCCTGAAGGACCGCGGAATACCTCTCTGCCGGATGAGGGATACGCTCGAAGCTGTCATGCTGGAAAGCCCCGATAACTGGAAGAAGCACTACCACGGGGATGAAGCGGACTTGAAATTTGCCAGGGCTTTCAGCCAGTCCGACAGATGCCGCTATTACCTGAACGACGAGCGGGTTAAAAATTCGATAGAGGTGCTTCTTGTGAACCTTGATTCTGTCGCGATCCCATACACCCTTCTGCGTCAGTATATGCCTGTCCAGTACCGGAAAGTCCGCAGCGGAGAGCTGGAAAACAAGGCCGAGGCTCTGCTGCTCGACCACATCGGCGACTGCTGCGACGACTACCTCTATGCGACAGTCGGGTAAGCACCCACTATAAAAATTCGAAAACAGGACTATTCACGCTTTTGGAGAAGCAAAAATGGTAAAAGCCGGCAGCCGCTGAAGCTGCCGGCTTTTGTACAGACGGAAACAGCAATATGATTTACATAGACAGTCGGATTGCCGCTGCGTTTCTATCGGCAGCGGAATTTTACAATCAGGAGGATCAGCAATATGAGTGAAAAGATCATCAACTGGGGCGTACTTGGATGTGCAGGTATTGCGGAGGGCCGCGTCCTGCCGGGTATGCTGCAAGCTTCCAATGCAAAGCTTTACGCCGTATCAAGCCGCGGAAGCAGCGACAAACTGCTCCGTTTCCAGCAGAAATTTCATCCGGAAACAGCGTATGCCAGCTATGAGGAACTGCTCGACGATCCCAAGGTAGACGCCGTCTATATTCCTCTTCCGAACGCACTGCATTGCGAGTGGGTCCGGAAGGCAGCTGCAAAGAAGAAACACATACTTTGCGAAAAGCCGATGGGTGTCTCCAAAGCAGAGATCGAGCAGATGAAGGCCGCGTGCGATGCGAACGGAGTTCTCCTGATGGAGGCGTTTGCATACAGGCAGAGTCCGCTGACCAAAAAAGCAAAAAGCATTGTCGATTCAGCGCTCCTTGGCAAACTGAAGCTCATCGAATCCTTTCACGGATATTTTCTGGAAAATGATAAGGACGTCCGGCTTAATAAAGAGTTGGGCGGAGGAGCCACATATGATGTTGGGTGTTACAATCTGAATCTGATCCGGTATCTTGCCGGTTCCGAACCGGTCAAAATCCGTGCGGTCGGTCTGCTTTCGGATAAACACGGCGTGGATGAGGGAAGCAGCATCCTGATGGAATTCCGTGACGGACTTGAGGCATATTCGTTTTGCAGCCTGGCTTCCGCAGCGGTATGCCATTATACGGTCATCGGTGAAAAGGGGACCCTCATGGTTCCGAATGAATTTAATGCAAAAGGAATGACAAAGATAATCGTGACAACACCGGAAAAGACAGAAGAAATTACGGTAGACTGCCCGGATAACTATATGCTTGAAATTGAGCAGTTCGGGCGCGTGATTGCGGGAGAAGAGGACCCGTTGATTACCTACGCGGATTCTATCGGCAATGCCACGGTAATCGATGAAAGCATCCGTCAGATATTCGGCAGGCAGGGAAGCGGGAAGCATGCCTCCGCGGCTTCCCCGGAGCGGAGCATCGGCTATTCCCAAACGGAATCGTACACATATCAGAATGTGAATTGATTGCCGGAGGCAGGCCGGCTAAAATGAAACCCGGCTGTATTTTTGCGGCACAAGATAAGAAGGGAATGCAAAAATGGCACTCATAAAAGCATCTACCAGGTATGGTGTTGTTTCCGGCGTCCGCTGTGAAAATTCGAAGAACACTATTTTCAAAGGGATTCCCTATGCAAAGCCGCCCGTCGGGAAACTGCGCTTTGCACCTCCCCAAAGTCCGGATCCGTGGGAAGGCGTACGCGTCTGTGATACATGGTCTTCCGCCTGTATCCAGCAGAACCGCAGACATTCCCCCGAAAGTGAGAAATTAAATACATCCGAGGATTGCCTTTACCTCAATATCTGGACGCCTGCAGAATCGCCGGACGAAAAATTGCCGGTGATGTTCTGGATCCATGGCGGCGGCTTTTGTAACGGTGCAGGTTTTCAGAAGGAATTCGACGGCGAAGCAATGAACCGTCGCGGCGTAATTCTGGTTACCGTCAACTACCGCTGCGGCGTGCTTGGTTTCCTGGCGCTTCCGCAGCTGACTGCAGCAAGCCCAATGCATGCATCCGGCAATTACGGTATACAGGATGAAATCATGGCATTGAAATGGGTCCGTGAAAATATTTCCGCTTTTGGCGGAGACGCCGGCAATATTACCGCTTTCGGGCAGTCTGCAGGCGGAATTTCGACGCGGATGCTTCTTGTGTCCCCGCTTTGCCGCGGACTTTTCCAGCATGCGATTGTTCAGTCCGGCGGTGGCCTGAACGAGGCCGATGCAGTCCGCCCCCTGGAGGAAATGTCTGAAATCTGCGATAAAGCCCGCCTTTCGCTTGGTTTCAGCCTGGATGATCTGATGCAGAAGGACGCCGAAGAGGTTCATGCCAGGATGTCTGAGGCCGTGGACACTATCCTGGAGAAGAAAGAACTGTTTTTCTTCCAGCCCTGCATTGACGGTTACAGTCTTTTTGATGTTCCGGGAAAAAGCATCCATGACGGCAGGTTTGCAGACATGGATATTATGTGCGGCACCGTCTCAGGCGATTCCATGATGTTCACAAGAAAAGTCCGGGATAATCTGACGGATAACCCGGCGGCCCAGCGTGCTTTTGCCTATACTCCGGGCATTTCGTGGGCCAGACATCAGATCAGAACCGGCCGTAAACCGATATATACTTACTTCTTTGAGCGAAATCTTCCGGGTGACAGCAGAGGAGCACCCCACGCAAGCGAACTCGGTTATATGTTCGGCACACTGAGCCGCCTGGACCGTCCATGGGAACCGCTTGACTATGCCCTGTCTGAGGCTATGCTCGATTATTGGACAAACTTTGCCAAACATGGCAGTCCAAACGGAGGAAATCAGCCTGCCTGGACGCCTTTCACGGAGGAGGCACCTTTTACAATGGATATAAGCGATAACGGCCTTGCAGTGAAAGATCTGACTGACAATGCGGAGGCGGAAAAAGTGGTTGCCTTCATCGAAGCACATCCCGGCTTTCTTGTGTCCCTGAAAGATTTCTGACTGTCATTCGATCAAGGCAGCAATTACTGACCTTCTTCGTCTGACAGCACCTTCTCGATAAAAATATCGGATAGGACCGGATCGAACTGTGTTCCCGCATTTTGACGGATTTCGATAATTGCTGCTTCCTTTGACATGGCTTTCCGGTAAGCCCTGTCCTGGGTCATTGCGTCATAGGAATCAACGATTGCCAGGATGCGTGATATCACGGGAATTTCTTCCCCCTGCAGTCCCTGCGGATAGCCCTTTCCGTCCCATCTCTCATGATGGCAGAGAATAAATTCGGCAATCCGGCTCAGCTCCGGTACCGTAAGTGCAATTCTGTAGCCAACGGCAGGATGCTTCCTGATTTCAACCCATTCGTCTTCCGTCAATTTGCCCGGTTTCTCCAGAATTCTCTGATCAATGCTGATTTTCCCGATATCGTGCAGCGTACTGACTAATTCGAGGGAGACCAGATCATTCTCATTGAAACCCAGCGCTTTTCCCAGTTTGGCTGACAATTGTGCCATTCTTTCCGCATGCTCTTCCGTCTCGTTGCTTTTTTCGAACATCGCTGTTTTGATCGAGGAAAGAATTGCGCTGTGCAGGCTGTTATGCTCGAGGAGTTTATGACGGTACATAAATTCCTCAGCTGTTTTCAAAATCATATTAAACGGTTCTTTCTCTTTTGTTTTGGTTGCAAAACCCAGAGAAATATTGGCGCCGTACAGATTTATATCTGTCTGCGCACCGGATTTTGCACATGCTTTCTTTATCTGGTCAACAATTGCCGCACATGCAATGCTTTCCGTCCGGGGAAGAAGTATGCTGAATTCGTCGCCGCCTGTACGGACGATAATGTCCTCTTTCCTGCAGCAGGACACAATAATCTGCGAAATCTCCACAAGGAGAGCATCTCCCTGCTCATGTCCGAAAGCATCGTTAACAAATTTCAGTCCGTTAATATCTCCGATAATCACGGATAACGGAAGATACTCGGGGGCATCAAAGCGCTGGATCTCCTTTTCAAAATAAGTCCGGTTGTAGAGTCTGGTTAATAGGTCATGATAACTCAGATACAATATATCTTCTTCTCTTGTTTTTCGGTCCGTCATATCCCTGCTTGTACCGATAAGCCCGGATACATTCCCGTCCGAATCATAATAGGGTGTCATGACGGTTTCGAGATAGACTTTGCTCCCGTCCGGATACGTTACAAGATCTTCGCTGGTACTTTCCTTTTGGTGCTTTTTCATTGCAGCGTCTATTTCCAGGAACTGATTCGCTCTTTCGCTGCTGAATAATTCATAATCATTATGACCGATGATATTACTTCGATCGGTTCCGGCCAGTTCTTCAAATGCTTTGTTGCATCCTCTGTATATTCCGGCGGTATCCTTGTAGAAAATGATATCCGGTATGGAATTCAGGAGCGACTGCAGAAAGATCTGCCTGTCCTCATATTCATGATACAGTTCCCGATATTTGGCCTCATTCTCCTTCAGATCATTTTCGGATTTTTTCATCTGGGAAATGTCCTGAATCATGCACAGATAACTGCGGTTCAGCTGACCGGCAAACAAAAGAGCGGAAACGGTCATATTGACCCATACAATTTCGCCGTCGGGTTTGAAATACCGTTTGACCATGGAATACGTATTGATATCTCCGGATTTTAACAGCTGCTGACTTTTTTCCTCTATTTTCAGGTCATCCGGATGGGTGTAGCTCTCCCAGCCGGATGCTATGATTTCTTCTTTTTTCCTGCCTGTAATTTGCTCAAACATTGCGTTGTAATAGACACTGTCGTCATTTTTTGATATGGCGATACCGATTGGAGCCTGCTCGAACATCGTCCGAAACCGAAGTTCGCTGTCCGCCAGATTTGTCTCCGTCTGTATATTATTGAATACAAAAAATATAACCATACACAGAATCGTCGATGCTATCGGATATATAACAAGTACGGGTACCGTAATTTGGCCGAGCACAGCGGATACTCGCTCTCTTGGAAGCGTGAACATACATGCCAGCATAATCATATGGGTTATGAGACTAAACACATAAAAGTCCAGCCAGATATATTTCCTGCGGGAAAACATCTTCGGGAACCGAAAATGATGCCATATCAGTCCCGTCCCGGCCGTCAGAATCGTGACCAGAACGCCGGTCAACTGTCCGGAACCGCCGACAATGATTCTGTACGCACTGATAATCACAACGGCAATGATCGTTGGAATAAATCCGAAAAAAAGGCCGCTGACACTGACGAGTATGGATCTTGTGTCAAATATGATGTCTGACTCGGCCACAACAGAATTCATGATCAGATAAATGCCCAGAAGGCCTACCACGATTCCCAACAGGATTCTGAAAAGAATGCTCCTCTTCCGGAGTGAATAAAACAGCATGTTATATATGATGCTGACACTTAGAAGAAGTGACGCATTGATGATTAATTCTGATATAAAATCAGTATTCATTTACGCAGCTGTCCTTTCCTTGTTGATACGATCAGGCAAGTCAATTCCGCAGACATCATATCCGGGCACCGTTTATCGGGGCTTCCTGTCCGATCCGGGTTTTGCATTGTCATTGCTCCCGGTCACGGCCTTCGGGGAGGGCTTTTTATGGACAGGCTTTTTCTTTTTGAGTTTGTCAGGGTTTTTGAATGACATATGTTTCACTCTTTCTGCTTCCATTATTGACATAGTACCGCGTTGAATTCCAATCAATAATATTTAATTTGTTTGCGTGCCTCATGGATTCAGCAATATCCTACAATTGTACCATTATCCCGTTGCATATAATTGACATGCATGATTATGCATGTTGCATTTGTATGAACAAATAACAAAGAAGCAGGTCTGCGTATTACCGGGTTTTGCTCCGGTCTTTGGCTTCTGCCGGTTCGTAGAAAAGGAAACTGTCTTTTCTTGTCTTCGCCCGGTACATCGCCGTATCGGCATATTTGATCAGGACGTCGGCCGAATCGGCGTGGTCGGGATAGATGCTGATGCCGATGCTGCAGGATATATGGATCAGATGTCCTTCGATGAGGTAGTGGCTGCTGACCGTCTTTACCAGCTCTTCTGCGAGAGTCTCGATTTCATGCGTCGAAATCCCGGTTACGATGGCGGTGAATTCATCGCCGCCGAGACGGAAAATAGCCTCGCTCATGCCGTCGGAACTGTCCTTGAGCTCCGCCGGTATATGATAGGAAAAACGCCGGAAAAGCTTCTTAAACTGGTTCGAGATCTCCACGATCAGCATGTCGCCGATGTCGTGACCGAATGAATCATTGACCTCCTTGAAATTATCGAAATCAATATATACCAGATAGAAGCGGTTGTCCTCGTCGGGATGACGCGAGGCATGGTCAACAAGATAGGTGAGCGCCTTAATAAAGTATCTCCGGTTAAACAGATCCGTCAGCGAATCATAGTTGGCGTTATGCATAAGCTGCTTTTCTTTCTCTTCGCGGAGGGATATCTCTTCGGTGAGCTTTTCCGTGAGCAGGGCACTCTTCAGTGCACTGCTGATATCGAGGGCAAGCGTCTGGTAAATCCGGGCGTCATACAGATGCGGCTCGAAAACAATAAAACCAAAAGTGTCATCCTCTACCGTCAGCATCTGGCACAAAAGATACGCGTGTTTCTCCATGATGCTCTTTGTGATATTCTGCAGGCCGGTCCTTTGCCTGGCCTGCGGTCCCCGTACACTGTCTGCATATTGGAAAATCAGCGAATATTCTTCCGGATTGTCGGCGCAGGCCATGAAAATATAGCAGGAGGGAATCTGCAGCGTATGCAGATTGGCCTCGAGCACATTCATCAGCTCATGGATATTGAATGTGGCAATCAGCGATTTGCTGACAGAAAGAAGGCCCGTGTTGATATTCATCATCTCGATTTTGGCGTAGCCGGTGATGGCTACGGACTTCTCCTTGATAATGAGCATGGATTTGAAAAGAATGTCCTCAAACTGGCGGCGTGCTTCGCCCCCGTCCGCGAGGAACGGAGAGATCAGGTTTCTAAGCAGGAACAGGATCTCGTCTGTCTCGTCAATGCCGCCCCACGACGGATACCGCATGACAATTTCCAGCAGCTGTCTCTCGAATTCATCGGGAAAATGGAAAGTGGTTCCCTTGTAGAAATCTTCTTCAAGAGCGGCCAGCAGCGAATCAAAATGCAGGGGAGTATAGGGGAAGCCCGCTTTGAGATCCGATCCGATGGCCGTTACAAAATCGAAGCACCTGTTGACAGCCGGATGCGCATATTCATGCAGCCACTTGCGCTCGATTTTGGCATCCTTGACTTTGCTGGAGTTGCAGCCGCATGAATTGCGGATATTCAGCCGGCTCGGTATGGCTTTGGCCGGCATGACAGCCTCGCTGCTCAGGAGCCGGATGATTTTCTCGCAGCCCTGATAGCCCACCTGTCTCCAGGGATATGTGACGGTAGTCAGCGGCGGCAGGGAATAATTGGCATATTCGGAATCCTCGAAGCTTACTACGGCAATATCCGCCGGAACACGGATTTTGCGGCGCTGCAGTTCGGGCAGAAGGATCTGTGCGTCCTTGTCTGTCATAATCAGGATGGCGTCGACATCTATGCGGCGTTCTTTAAGGAGAATATCGAGTAATCTCGGAATGCGGTCTTCGGAAGCGATGCCGTCAAAGTCCGCAGGCAGGATCTCCAGTTCCTCACGATACAGACCGTACCGCTTCATTTCCTCCGCATAAATACTGTTTCTCTCATCCGGCTCATCCGGCGAAACAAATACAATATTTCTGCACCCGTGATCGTGAATCAGGTGGTCCATAAGTTCGGTAAGGCATTTCCGCGGATCCGCATATACACTCGGTACCCGGCTGTGCTTTGCTCCGAGACACACGAGCGGCATGCGGCTGAATTTTGCAAGAAAATCATCAAGCTGCTTCCCGCACAGGCCCGGAAGCCAACCCAGGAACAGAAGTCCGTCAAGGTCCTGGGTTTCGATGATATGGATAAGGTTTTGCAGCTCGCTTTGAAATTTGTCGGGGTTCCCGGGGTATTCCGTTGCTGCAAAACGAATCACATGCGCGTCATATTTTTCTGCAGCCTCAAAAACACCGTTCAGCATCTGACTTTGATTTTCCGTCTCATCCTCAATTGCCAAAAATCCGAGTTTGATATCATTCATACTGTATCCTGTTCTCCATTTTCGCCGATGCCAAATGCGAAATCTGCATCCTTCACCGAACAGATCCCGCAAATATACGATTCCCATATTAATAAAGAAAATATATGACCCACAGTATCAAAAATTTATGCATTGAGCATAAAACACCATGAGTAATTGTATCACAAACAAATGGATATGAAAAAACAAATGTAATATCTGTATGCGGTTTTGGAGTAAAATACAAAGGAGATACGTATTCGCATGCAGGCGTTTCCGCCTGGAGCCGCACTTTCTACCGTATGCAGCACGAATCCGATTCAATCAATTTTCAGCCTTGATTCAGCAGTACAGGCAGCGCATTGCAGCATTCTCAGCCGGGAAACGACACGGGGTTTACAAGTCCTGTGACAGTCGAAAGAGTGACGGATATGAGGCGTCTTTTTGCTGCCTCCATTTTTCCGTCCGTCCTTTACAGAAAAGGAGAATGTGTATGGATTTGAAAGAAAAATTCGATGAAATTGTGGAAAAAATTCAAAAGGATCCCGGCCTTGCCGCATCTTTTCAAAAAGACCCGGTTAAGACGATCGAGAAAATCACCGGAATGGATCTGCCCGATGACATTGCCGAAAACGCCGTAACCACGGTGAAAGCCAGACTGGCCGCCGGCGGTATCGGAGACCTTGCCGGGGGATTCAAGAAATTGTTCTGATTTACTTTTAAGGAACATCCTTTTTACGGACGTCATACAAGTTTTCGGGCCGCCGCGGTTTTGTGACGGCACGGATTACGCGCCGGCCCGCCTTGCGGGACGGCACTTTTATGCTTCGGCGCGGACTGCCGGATACATGCGGCTGATGAATTTATTGATGACCCGGAGGATGCCGTTGTTGTCGTTTGATTCAGTGATGTAATCGGCGGCGGATTTGACGCGCTTCTGTGCGTTCTGCATCGCGACGCCGAGACCGGCAAATTCGATCATGGTGATGTCGTTGAATCCGTCCCCGCAGCAGATCAGCTGTTCCCGGGTGAGTCCGATGTCCGACAGAAGGATCTGCAGTGCGTGCGCCTTGTCGATATTCTGCGGCATGATCTCGAGGAAATAGGGCTCTGAACGGTAAATACTCAGGCGCGTTCCGTAGATTTCCTTCAGCCTGGCTTCCATTGCTTCGAGTACGACGGGCTCCGCCGTCATCAGGCACTTATTGACGTCGAAATTTACACGCTCCGTGAAATCCGGTACGTATTGGATCGGAAGGCCGTTGATTTTTGCCTCGAGCTTCATATAGGAATCGATGTCGGTTCCTGTAAGGATACAGTCATCCGTGTATGTCATCAGTCCGACGTTGTTTGCCTGTGCAAAGGCGTATAGCTCGGGCACAGCATCACGGGGAAGCGTTTTCTGGTAAATGATGCGGCCGCTTTTACAGTCCGTAATCCGGCCGCCGTTAAAAGAGAGAAGATAGCTGCCGTATTTGCCGAGCTGCAGCTTGTCGGCGAGGTGTCTGCAGCCGGCTGTCGGGCGGCCGGTTGCGAGCACAACCCGGCAGCCTTGTTCCTGTATGCCGAGGAGGGCGTCGAGTGTAGGGGCGGGGATTTCTTTTCGGGAATTGGTCAGTGTGCCGTCTATATCGAGTGCGATGATTTGATAATCCATATGCAAGTGCTGGTGTCCTTTCCTGAACGGGCCGCCCTTTTTGGACGGAAATGCAACACAAAAACGTCTTATTATATCGCGGGTTGCCCGGTCTGTAAAAGGGGCTGCAGTGCACGGATGGAGCAGCAAACAGCGGGTGCTGAATGATATATATAAATATAACAGTTGCAGTTGACACATAAATAATCAAAATATAATATGTAATTAATATATGAGGTAACCTGAATGAGAAATTATCTCTCGCATAACGGAATATATAGTTTTCTTTTGTTCTTTTGTGTGTCGTTTATAGCCTTCTTTTATCAATGTGTAGATGCAGAATATAACTTGAATCAGCAGATTGATCGAGGGTTCATTTCCAGAAACGCTGTTTTTTTTACTTTTGAAGATTCATCTGAAGTTGATGCTTCCCGAAATACTATTGAGTTTAATATGAAAGGTGAGATCGTTGATGGTAATAGTACCACCGATCTTGGCAGTTCGCCTGCTGCAGCGGATGACCCCAAAGTCACAATTGACAATTCGCCGGATGAAAGCGGACAAACGCTGGTTGAACAAATACTATCTTCAGGTAAAGGGGATTATTTTGCCTCTGTGCATACCGGCACAGGACGATATGTGTATTTTCAAGGCGCTGTCCAAACACCCCCGGTACTTGAAGGTCGATTCTTTACGTCAAAGGAATGTCTTTCAAAAAGCAAATTAGCGGTGATTGGGAATAAATATTTAGCGCAAACATTCAAGGAAGACAATGATTTGTTTTTAATGGTGGGAAATGAAAAGTATAGAGTAATTGGAACGGTCGGCCTCGGTGTATCATCGACTCTGGATCAGTTGCTTTTTTTGAATTTGGGTTCGGTTTCTTATGAAGAACAGATGAAGGGCAGATTCTATATTGATGGCAATTCAAATGAAGTGAATAAAGTATATTCGCAAATGAATACGTTCACCAAGCAAAAAATCGGGATACCACTTAGGCGGTTAACTCTCCCAACAACCTTGACGGATATAGCCTCAGGGGGAGTATATATGAAGAAATATCTACAGGTTTTTGTTTTTTTGTTTTTAACACTCATCTATATCAGCATTTTGTCAAAAGCCCTTTCATCCGATAAAAAAAGAATCGGTTCCATGCTTTTAGTTGGAATTTCTAAAGAAAGAATAATCCGTCAAACATTTTTCCCGCTATTCATCTTTGGACTTATTGGAATAGCTGTCACTTGTATACTTAGCGGTTTTTTAATCTGCTTTAAGTTTTTTTCCCTGCCAACGAGCAACGTTGTCAGAGAAGCTCTTTTGTCTTGCTTGATAAGTCTGTTCCTTCTGGTATTCTGGCTGATTCCGCTTGTTGTTCATGTCAATAGATTCATATTGCACGAGGTGTTGCGGGAATCATGAAATTTTTAAGAAAAAACATTTTGCGAACAACAGTAACACACTGGCGGACAAATACACTCATCTTTGCCATTCTTGTACTCTGTACAGCAGTGACATTTATCATGCTTCAAAATTATAGCTTTTCGAAAAAGAGTTATTATGCAGCCCTGACTGACCAGGTGAAGGCAAGGCGATATATGATAAATGTTGAGAGTGAAGATTTTGACAGTGATCTCCTGAATCACAATGCAATGTATGATATCAGCCTGCTTGTAAAAAATGAAATTTTTCATAATGAAAATTGGTCAGCGTATAATGCGATATGCATATCGAATATTAATATGAATAAGACAAATATGCCGGAGAAATTTCCGGATAATTTTGCAGACATGGCAGCAGATACAGAGACTGTTCCTGCAGATGAAATAGTGCTTCCAGGCTGTGTTATATTTGGTACAGAGTTTTTCGAAGCAAACGGTCTTGCTGTCAGTGAGGGACGTGCATTTTCTGGATCTGATTTTGGTGTTGTCGAAGGTCCTCTTCCAATTATATTAGGACACGAATATGCAGACTATTACAAGATAGGTGATATATTATCCTGCAGCGGAGATCAGGCAACTGTAGTCGGCTTCCTCAAAGAAAAATCTTTTATTGTAGGTGCAACAAATGCAGATGTAGACAGAAGTGTGATTTATCCTCAATTTTTTCCTCGGTCTTCTGAAATTACATCAGCCTCTCTGCAAGAGAACCAACTCTTTTTTACTTTTTATGGGGGCGTCCTTGCAGTTAAGGATCCATACATGGATGTACAGAAAGAAATCAACAAAATTACTTCCAAATATGGATTCTACCCGATTGCGGTTTCTTCAATGGATGGGAGTGCCGTTACGAATACTGATATTGTTTCATCGAAAAACCTGGCATTGCTCTTCATACTTGCTGTTACCATATCAGTATTAAGCATAGTGTCAGTGGGTACTATTTTGTATAGACGTACGCAAAAGGAAATGCCGACGATATGTATTTATCTTCTTTCCGGAATTCAGGCGTGGAAGATAGGTCTTTCCATGTTTCTTGAGATGTGTTTTTGGGGAATACTGGCCGTTTTTCCCACAGTTGCCCTATCAAATTATGAGTACGGAACCATGTATATTCCGCTTTGGCAAATAGTCTGCTTTGTAATGCTGATTGTAATTCTTTCCTGTCTTCCGGTTCTGAAAATCACAGGGAAAGTAAATCTGGATCAGTTTATTCGCAGTCGATCGGAGTAAAGGAGACGAAACATATGCCGCTGATAACGTTAGAAAATATCTGTAAGAGTTACGGAAAAGGAACGAAAATCGTGTCGGTCTTAGATCACGTCAACTTGACCGTAGAAAAGGGTGAGATGCTTGCGGTCACGGGCAAAAGCGGAGCAGGAAAAACCACGCTTCTGGATATAATCGGAGCAATCGATTATGCAGATGAAGGAAAATATTTTTTTAATGATAAGAGCGTGCGTTTTAGACAGACTTCTGACGGTGTCCGCTTTCGCCGTGAAAACATCGGTATGATTGTTCAGCACTTTGCACTAATCGATGACTTCAATGTGTTTGATAATATTTCCATGGCATTATGGGAAAGCAGAATCAGCGAAAAGGAAAAATACCGAAGAACATACGAGATACTTGACCGTCTTGAAATTTCTGATTTGAAGACGCAATATCCGCCTGAACTGTCCGGCGGTGAAAAGCAGCGCGTCGCCATCGGGAGAGCTATCGTCAAAAAGCCTGCACTTCTCCTTGCAGATGAGCCGACTGGGGCATTGGATGCCGAGACGGAAAAGGTAATCCTGTCAATCTTAAAATCACTCCATCGAGAAGGAGTGAGTATGATTATCGTTACGCATGACAGGGAGGTTGCCGCTCAGTGCTCAAGTGTGTTTGAACTCAAAAAACACTAGTGTTTTGTCACAGGATCCTTCTTCTCCTGATGGAGAAGCAGGATCCTTTTCTGTAAGGCAGCTATCTTCAGGCATCGACGGTATCGAAAGCGAACCGGATCGTACGCTGCAGCAATTTGCCGGGATACAGAATCGGATGCGGGACGTCCGGAAGATGCAGGGCATCGGGGAATTCCTGTGCCTCCAGCGCAACGGCACAGGAAGGCGTACAGGGGATGCCGCCTGCGAGGGTGATGTTTTTGTCCAGATAACCGCCCGAATAGAATACGAGGGACGGATAATCCGTAAAGACCGACACGCGCCGGCCGCTTTCCCTGTCCGTTAGTACGGCGGCCGGAACGGATCCGTCGGATGTGCGGTCCCGCAAGACGTATGCGTTATTATATCCCCGCGACATTGCGATCTGCCCTTCATCCGGATATGCAGCAAGCTGTTCCCGGATTGCCCGCGGTGTACGGAAATCGAAGGGTGTGTTCCCGACTGCATGGAAATCCAGCGGCAGATCGAGCGTATCGTTATAGATGACGGAATCGGCGTTGATCTGCAGGGCCAGGTCTGCCGCCGATTTTGAGAAATCACCGCTCAGGTTCCAATAGGTGTGATTGGATAGGTTCATCCATGTCGGCTTGTCGGTTTCGGCACGGTAGGAAATCGTCAGCGAATTGCTGTTGTCGAGCGTATACGTTACGGATATTCTGCGGTTTCCCGGATAGCCGTCAAGACCGTCTGCGGCGTCAAGGCCGAGCGTGACGAAGGCTTTGTCCCCGCCGGCTTCCGTCTGCAGGACTGTCCATACGGCATACGAGAAATTCTCAATTCCGCCGTGCAGCTGGCTGCCGCGGTCGTTCCGGGAGAGGCTGTATGTCTCGTCCCCGATACAGAGTTCCCCGCCTCTGATGCGGCCTGCATTCGGGCCGAGTGTCGCGCCTGCATAGGAGCTCCCACCGACGTACTCGGAAGGGGAGGAAAGCGATAACGCAATATTCTTAAAATTACCTATTTTATCAGGAAGTTGGACTTCCGTGACGGTAGCTCCGTATAAGGAAATTTTTACGCAAATATGACTGTCGTTAACTAACATAATGACGGGTTTATTGCCGGATACGCCGGGGATTTTTGTTGAAGTTTCCGTAAGTAATTGACAAATCATAGAAATGCAGCCTCCTCAGATATTCATTATTGCCATTATAGAGCGGCGTCCCGAAAATACAATTATTTTACGCAAAAGCGCAATTTTTCTAAATAACAGCGCATTTTTGAAAAACAGAGGCTGTCTGGGCTGTGATACTATAGGGACAAACAAACCCGACCCGAACAAATGACATGTTAGAAAATATCAGGCGAAGGAGGACAGCACAAAAATGGAAAATACCGTAGAGTTCCGTAATATTACCAAGTATTTTCCTGGTGTTAAGGCACTGGACCATGTGAGTTTTTTTGCAAGAAGCGGAGAAGTTCTCGCGTTTCTCGGCGAAAACGGAGCAGGCAAATCCACTCTCCTGAAAACGCTGAACGGCGACTATCAGCCGGATGAAGGCGAGTATCTTATCAACGGCAAAGCGGCACATTTTCAAAACCCGCATGAAGCCATTGAAGCGGGCATCAGTGTTATTTACCAGGAACGTCAGATACTCATGGAGCTCAGCGTTGCTGAAAACATATATCTCGGCAGAATGCCTGTCAACAAGCTCGGCGTTATCAACACACGCAAGGCAAACGAGATGGCTGCGGCGATCATCAGGGACTTCGGTCTTCCGATTCACCCGACCGAGAAAGTGAAGGACCTGAGTATTGCCTACCAGCAGATGGTAGAAATCATGAAGGCATACAGCCGCGAGAATCTCAAGGTAATCTGCTTTGACGAGCCGACCGCAAGCTTGAGCGATTCCGAGATTGACAGTCTTTTCAAGGTAATCCGAAAGCTGAAGAGTGAAGGCAAAATCATCATCTACGTCTCGCACCGCATGCAGGAGATCCGCGAAATCACGGATAAGGTGGCCATTTTCAAAGACGGCTGCTATGTGGACACGGTGGTGACCGGGGAAGTATCGGAAGCCGAACTGATCAAAATGATGGTCGGCCGCGATATCGGCGATATTTACGATGCGCTTGACCGCAGCAAGGAAATCGGCGAAGTGCTTCTCGAAGTTAAACATATTTCTTCCAATTACGTGGATGACGTATCCTTTACCCTGCATAAAGGCGAGGTACTCGGATTCTCCGGCCTCGTAGGCGCCGGACGCACAGAGACGATGCGCGCCATCATCGGCGCAGACAAAATGATATCCGGCGAAGTGTACCTTGAAGGCAAGAAAATCGTCAGTCATTCCCCGCACGATGCCATGCAGAACGGCATCGTCCTGGTTCCCGAAGACCGTAAAACCCAGGGAATCCTCGGCAACCTGAGCGTGGCCGACAATATCAATATTGCACTCCTCGACCAGCATTCAGACAAACTCGGAATCCTTCGCAAAAGCGAAGAAGTCAGGGATGCAGCCAAGGGTATCGAAGATTTCCGCATCAAGACGCCATCCCCGGACAAGAAAATCATGGAGCTTTCCGGCGGCAACCAGCAGAAATGCGTTGTTGCACGCTGGATGGGAACCGATCCCAAGGTTCTTATCCTTGATGAACCCACGAAGGGTATTGATGTCGGCGCCAAATCCGAGTTCTACCATATGATCTGTGAGTTCGCTAAAAAGGGCCTGGGGGTCATCCTGATTTCCTCGGAGCTTCCGGAGGTCATCGGCCTCTCGGACCGCATCATTGTTATGAGATCCCGCAAAATCTCCGGTGAGGTAATGCGCAAAGATGCCACGGAGCCCAAACTCTTAGCTCTCGGCATGATGGATTCTGATCTGATCGAGGAAAAGGAGGATTAAAAATGGAAAAGGATAAGACCAAACTGAGGAAGCTTATCGGCGGCGATAAACTGATACTGATAGCTGCAATCGTCGTTGTTTTCGCGTTGTTTACAACGCTGAATAAGAACTTTCTTTCAACAACGAACCTTGTAAATATCCTGGTAGCAGCGTCCCTTGTCGGGCTGGTAGCCATCGGACACACATATTTGATCATAGCGGGGCAGAACGACCTGTCACCCGGTTCCCTGGCGGCATTTTCCGGCGTTCTTGCCGCGCTGCTCGTCAGCAAGGGCGTGAATTTCTTTGCGGCTCTCGTTATTACCATTATTGCCGGTGCACTGGTGGGAATCCTGAATGCCCTGATGGTTAATAAGATTCATCTTGAGGCATTCATTGCAACCTTGGTTACCCAGTCGGTTATCCGCGGTTTCGCATATATTATCTGCGGCGGCAAACCGATCGCCATCAGCAACAAGACATTCATTACAATCGGCAAGCTCCGTATGGCAGGCATCCCGTTCTCCGTGTGGATCATGCTCGCAGCCATCGCAATATCCGGATTTATCCTGGCCAAGACGAAATTCGGCCGCAGTATCTACGCAATCGGAGGCAACCGCGACGCCGCCAGACTTGCAGGACTGAATCCCGAGAGAATTGTTATCACATCCTTTGTCATGATGGGCATCATGTGCGCCATCGGCGGAACAATCTTCGCGGCCCGCATGAACTCCGGGCAGCCTGCGGCAAACGTCAACCTTGAATTCGATGCCATCACGGCTGTTATCTTAGGCGGCGTATCCTTTACGGGCGGCGTCGGATCCATGGGCGGCACGATCCTGGGCGTTATCCTGATCCAGGCATTCAACACGGGTCTTACCATGGTTAACGTCCCGTCCTTCTGGCAGTATGTTGCCAAAGGCCTGCTCCTTCTCTTTGCACTTTCTTCCGACTTCCTGCGTAAAAAGAACCGTGAGAAGAAATTACTGGAAGCCAGCAAAAAGAACGGCTGATCTGTTATCTATTCTGTCCCGGCCGGTCAGCCGGCCGGGACCCCTTATACCGGGATTCAGCCGAGTCCAAAATCGGCAAAAAATATTATAGGCAAAAGATCATCAGGAGGAAAGAAAGATGAAAAAGACAATTGCACTATTGCTTTCATTGGTATTGTGCTCCGGAATCATCGCCGGATGTACGACAGACGACGCAACATCCACAACCGCAGCTGCCACCACCAAAGCTGCAGATGCATCGGCTGCAGATACAACGGCAGCAGCAGACAGCACCGGTTCAAAAGGTGTCATCTATGGTATTTACAAGGCCGGAGACCAGACATGGTTTATCGATGAAGGCGCTGCAGCAAAGAAGGCCGCTGAAGATGCCGGATATACTTTTACATTCGTAGACGCTAAGATGAGCCCGGAAGAATATCTCAAGGCAATCGACAATGCCATCGCCAATAAGGCTGCCGGTGTTGTTACCTGCATCCCTGACCAGACAATGTCACAGGCTGCCGTTGATAAGCTTACGGAAGCAGGCATCCCGGTAGTAGCTGCCGATGATGCTCTTCAGAAAGACGACGGAACCAAAATTGCACCGTGGGTCGGAATCAACGGTTATGTAATCGGTCAGGCCAACGGTAAGTGGATTGCAGATTATGCAGCAACGAACAAACTTGTTGATGACAAGAGCGTCGGCGTTCTTATCATGACAATGGATACAGTATCAAGCTGTGTACCGAGAACAGACGGAGAACTTGCTGAGTTCACAAAGGACTGTGCGACATTTGATACAGCAAGAATCTTTACTGCCGACTACGACGGAACAACAGATAAGGGCAACACCGCTTCTTCCGCCATCTTCACGGCTCATCCCGAAATCACAACATGGCTCGTTATGGGCGCTAATGAAGAAGGAACAATCGGCGCATGCCGGGCACTTGAGAGTGCCGGACTTGACAAGACATCCTGCGTAATCGGCCTTGGTGCCTACATGGCAAAAGACGAGTTCAAGAAAGACGGCGGATCCGTTATGAAGGCTGCTGCTTACTTCTCTTCCGACTCAGTCGGCGCCGGTTCCGTTAAGGTTCTCCTTGACATGATCGCAGGCAAGGATGTTCCCCAGGAAACAGCTGTTGACGCAATCGTTGTAACACCTGACAACTATGTATCTGTCATGGGCGCTGCAGCTAACTAATCGGTAAGCTCGAAAAAGCAAAGTGCCCCGGCCGGAGATCCCTCCCGGCCGGGGCATTTCTATAAAACATGGTTTCGACTTTGGTAAAAAGTACGGATAAGGCCGGGGCGCACAGGCGTGATAAAGCGCCTGCTGTAAATTATGCAGGTTCAGGAATATTCGTTGCGGCGGTATAGCAGAGGCGTCGTTCCGATAACCCTCTTGAATGTCGTACAGAAGGTACACTCGCTTGCAAATCCGCACTGGATCGATATGTCCTTGATCGGAAGATCCGTCGTCTTCAGATAATACTTCGCAGCATTCAGGCGGGCTATTATCAGATATTCATGCGGCGTATAGCCGGTCTCCTTTTTGAAAACACGCGTGAAGTAGAAGGGGCTTAAAGAAGCCTTCTGCGCAAGGTGTTCGAGCGTCAGCGGTTTGGAAACATTTTCCGCGATATAGGCCAGAATGTTTTCCGTTGTACCGGACTGGGCATTCTCCGTGATATCGCCGCTCGTATTTATCATGAACTCGGTAAGGACGATCGTGATGTATTTTGATATGACCGCCTCCATGGCTTTGCCGGCTTCATGGAACATGGCATATAGTTTTTCGAGGTTCCGCTGGGCGGTATAGGGATTCTGCAGCGTGAGGATACAGTTATTATCCTGTGCGACAGATTCATAATAAGGCCTCGCCATCGCGCCGTCATAATGGCACCAGATAATTTCCCAGCCGGTATCCGTCCCGTAGATATGCTCGCTGTAGCAGTCAAGAAGGGCGATGGATCCTTCGGTGAGCAGAGACCGCCGGCCGCCCTGCTCGACATAGCCTTTGCCTTTCAGCACCATCAGAACCAGAAAGCTGTTGTAGCTTTTCCGGTTGACGACATAGGTGCCGTCACAGAAATAATGTCCGGTGCAGACCAGGTAAAAGAACAGTTTCCGCGCCGTCTCGCTTGGTGTATGGAAGTAGATGTTTGACTTACTGAGAACTCCCTGGGCATTCACTTTCATAGGCTTTTACCTCGAAGCAATTTATTTAAACGATATGAGCTCATAGTAACTGAATAGATCTATATATGTCAATTGCTCGAGAATTTAAAAGAGCAATTTTCATAAATTATTAGGCAAGATAGAAGAACTGAAAATCGGCCCGGCATGCTAAGATAATTGCAATGAATCCCGACTTCAGGAGGTATATATATGAAACAGAACGGAATGCAGGTTAAAGTGTGGGAAGAGCAGGTTACACTGCCTACCTATGAGATCGGTAAAGCGGATAAGAACCCTATGTTCCTTGAAAAACGCGTCTATCAGGGAAGCTCGGGAAAGGTCTATCCCTATCCGGTTATAGATAAGATTTACGATGAAAAAATCGACCGCGTCTACCGTGCGGTATTTCTTGAAAATGATTACCTGCGCGTGATGATCCTGCCGGAACTCGGCGGAAGAATCCAGCGCGCCTATGATAAGACGAACCATTACGATTTCGTCTATTACAACGAAGTGATCAAGCCGGCGCTCGTCGGCCTTACCGGACCGTGGATTTCCGGCGGCATCGAATTCAACTGGCCGCAGCACCACCGCCCGACAACGTTCGCTCCCGTTGACTATATCCTGAAGGAAAACAGTGACGGAAGCAAAAGCGTCTGCGTCAGTGAAGTGGACCAGATGTACGGCACAAAAGGAATGGCTTCCTTTACCCTGTACCCGGACAAAGCATTTATCGAAATCAAAGGGCAGCTCTACAACCGCACCAATATGCCGCAGACATTCCTGTGGTGGTCCAACCCGGCCGTAGCGGTAAACGATTATACGCAGTCGATTTTCCCGCCGGATGTCCATGCGGTCGTTGACCACGGCAAGCGCGACGTATCCAAATTCCCGATCGCCGACGGCATCTATTACAAGCACGATTACTGTGCCGGCGTCGACATCTCCCGCTACAAGAACATCCCCGTCCCGACCTCCTACATGGCGTACCATTCGGACTACAATTTTGTCGGCGGATACGACCATAAGCTCGAGGCAGGCATCCTGCATGTTGCGGACCACCACATCTCGCCCGGCAAAAAGCAGTGGACATGGGGCAGCGGTGATTTCGGCAAGGCATGGGACCGCAACCTGACCGACAGCAACGGTCCGTATATCGAGCTCATGACCGGCATGTTCACGGACAACCAGCCGGACTTTACCTGGCTGAAGCCGTATGAAGAAAAGACATTCACCCAGTATTTCATGCCCTACAAAAAGGTAGCGAACGTCAAGAATGCAAGCACGGAGGTCGTACTCAACTTAGAGACAGAAGGGGATACGGCGGAAGTGCGCGTATACGCGACGGCCGTTTACAGCGGCGCACGCATCGTTTTAAGCAGCAGGACCGCATCGTATCTTGATAAGACCGCAGCCATATCCCCCGTCGACATCTTCTGCGAAAAGGTGAAGATCAGAAGCGAAGAGAAAGATGATCTGACGCTTTCCGTATATGATGCGTCCGGACGCCTGATGCTCGATTACTCCACGCGCCCCGAGGAAGAATATGAGATGCCTTCGCCGCTTGCACCCGCCAAAGAGCCGGGTGAGATTCCTACCTGTGAAGAACTCTACCTGACGGGCCTCCATATCGAGCAGTACCGCCATGCCACCTACGAGCCCGACGGATACTACCTTGAGGGACTGCAGCGCGATCCGGGCGACATCCGCATCAACACGGCATATGGTATGCTTCTGCTGCGCCGCGGACAATTTGCCGCAGGCGAGCCCTATTTCAGGAAGGCCATCGAGCGTCTCACGTGGAGAAATCCCAACCCGTACAACAGCGAAGCCTATTACGGACTCGGCCTCTCCCTCTGGTACCAGAGAAAAGAAGACGACGCCTTTAACGCATTCTACAAGGCAGCCTGGTCCAATGAACAGCAGGAAATGTCATTCTATTACCTTGCCGTCCTGTCTTCCGGAAAAGGAAATTATGAGGAAGCGCTCCGCCACATCGACCGCTCCCTCGTAAAGAACAGTCACAACATCAAAGCACGCGCACTCCGTGCCGTGCTGCTCAGAAAGCTCGGAAAAGACGAAGCGGCACAGAAATATCTTGCCGAAAATATCGCGGTCGACGCATTCGACTATGTATCGCGCCTCGAGCGCGCGGCATACGGCGAAGAGGACATAAAGGATATTCTTGCGCTGATCGGCGGCAGGGAGAGTACCTATATCGAGGCGGCCATCGACTATGCCGAGGCCGGCTGTTTTGAAGAGGCTGTCCGCACGCTGCGCCTCTGCACCGGAGATTCCCCGATGCTCCATTATTACGAAGCATATTACTGCGCCAGACGCGGCGGTATGGCGGCAGGCGAAGATGTATCAGCCGCGCTGAAAGCAGCCGCGGCAGGAAGCCCGCTCTACTGCTTCCCCAACCGGCTCGAAGATATCCGGGTGCTCCGCTTCGCAATCGAATCCAACCCGTCCGACAGCAAGGCGCCCTATTACCTTGGAAACCTTCTCTACGATAAAAAACAGTACGCCGAAGCACAGGCAATGTGGGAGAAATCCACGAAAATCGACGATACATTCCCTACCGTATGGCGCAATCTTTCCCTGGCTTACTTCAATAAGCAGCACCTTCCGGAAAAGGCACGTGCGGCTATGGAAAAAGCATTCGCCCTCGATACGTCGGACGCACGTGTGTTCATGGAGCTTGACCAGCTGTATAAAAAACTGGGAGTCACGCCTTCCGTACGCCTGGCTGAATATGACAAATACACGGACATATGGATGCAGCGAGACGATCTGTACACCGAATATGTCACTCTCCTGAATCTGCTTGACCGTCCCGAAGAGGCGTATGACCTGATCATGCGGCACAAGTTCCATCCCTGGGAAGGCGGCGAAGGAAAGATCACGGGACAGTACACTCTCGCCCTCACGGAGATCGCCCGCAAGGCCATAAACAGGGGCGATGCGGAAAAAGCTAGTAAAATATTACAAAAAGCACAAAAATTTACTGAAAATTTAGGCGAAGGAAAGCTTGAAGGAGAGAAGGATAATAACGTATACTACTATCTGGGAATAGCAGAAGAAATGCTCGGGCATCACGAAGCCTCCCGCGAAGCATTCGAACGCGCCGCTGTCGGGACGGAAGACCCGTCGGGCTGCATGTTCTATAATGACCAGCCGGCCGACATGATTTTATACCAGGGTCTTGCGAACCGGAAACTCGGACGCGAATCCGAAGCCATAAGCAGATTTCAAAAGCTTATGGCTTACGGTGAAGCCCACATGGACGATGCGGTTAAGATTGACTACTTTGCCGTATCCCTGCCGGATCTGCAGCTTTTCGACGACGACCTGCCGCTGCGGAACAAGGCGCACTGCCACTACCTGATCGGACTCGCAAGCTACGGGCTCGGCGACACGGCACGAGCAGAAACTTCCTACCGTGCGGCCCTAGCCATTGACTGCGCACATCAGGGGGCCATCGTACACATGAGACTTATCTGAACACGTACACCTTCTCTGTACGTGCTCGGAAACAGCATAATACAAAGGAGTAAATGATATGAACGCTTCACAGAAAATTGCCGCCCTGCTCCGGGAAGAGGAATTCACCGCCCGCATCTGCGGGGTATACGGCTGCGAAAGGGCCGGCGCGGCGCAGTATGCTTCGCGTTATGCCAAAGCTGCGGAGGCGTTCGACAGTTACTTTACGCCGTCCGGCGAGGCATCTTTGTTCACGGCGCCGGGACGCACGGAAATCGGCGGCAACCACACGGACCACCAGCACGGCCATGTCCTTGCAGGCAGCGTCAATCTTGACATTATCGCGGTCGCAGCCCCGAACAGCGACGGGCTGATCCGCATCAAATCGGAAGGCTATCCGATGGATGTGATCAAAGTCAGCGACCTTGCCGTCCACGACGGAGAAGCAAACCGGTCCCCGGCTCTCATACGCGGCGTCGCGGCGCGGTTCGCGCAGCTCGGATATCCGGTCTCGGGCTTTGACGCCTATACGATGTCAAATGTGCTGAAGGGCAGCGGACTCTCATCGTCTGCCGCGTTTGAAGTCCTGATCGGCAATATGATCAATACCTTATTTGCCGGCGGGAAAGAAGACCCCATATCGATTGCCCAGATCGGCCAGTATGCCGAGAACGTCTATTACCAGAAGCCCTGCGGACTGATGGACCAGATGGCCTCATCCGTCGGCGGCATTATTACAATTGATTTTGCAAGCACGGAAAAGCCGGTTGTCGAGAAAGTCGATTTTGACTTCCCGCATTCGGGTTATGCGCTGGTTATTATCGACAGCGGGGCGGGCCACGGCGATCTGACGGACGACTATGCCGCGATCCCTGCCGAGATGAAAGCCGCTGCCGGCGTGTTCGGTAAGAACGTCCTGCGGGAAGTAGACAAGGCGTCGTTCTATGCCAATATCCCTTCCGTCAGGAAGATTGCGGGCGACCGCGCCGTCCTGCGCTCGATTCATTTCTTTGACGACGACAAGAGGGTGCAGGATCAGGTAGCAGCATTGCGGAGCGGCGATTTTGCCGCGTTTAAGGATCTGATCATCGAATCCGGAAGATCATCCGACATGTATCTCCAGAATGTCTTTTCTTCCACCTATCCGCAGGAGCAGGCCGTATCGATCGTCCTTGCCCTCTGTGAGAAAATGCTCGCGGGCAAGGGCGCATGGCGCGTGCACGGCGGCGGATTTGCCGGAACCGTGCAGGCTTTTGTGCCGCTTACGGACACAGCCGCATTCAAGGAATCCATGGAAGCGGTAATCGGAAAAGGCATGTGCCATATACTGAACATACGTCCCATCGGCGGAACCTGTCTCTGGCAATAAGAGGACACGCAAGCCGTATGCATATGGCCGCCGGACTTGGCGCGGCGCACAAAGCTATTTAAAGAAGGAGATAAAATCATGAGTACAATTCTTGTTACCGGAGGAGCCGGATTTATCGGGAGCCACACCTGTGTGGAGCTGCTGCAGAAGGGCTTTGACGTCGTTGTCATGGACAATTTCAGCAATTCCAAGCCGGAGGCTCTGAACTCGATCGCCAAAATCGCCGGAAAGCCGGTCAAACTTTACAAGGCGGACATGACGGACCGGGATGCGGTGGAGAACATATTTGAGAACGAGTCGATCGATGCCGTCATTCATTTCGCAGGCTACAAGGCCGTCGGCGAATCGTGCCAAAGACCGCTGGAATATTACGAGAACAATATTGCCGGAACACTGATCCTCCTGCACGCGATGCGGAAATACGGCTGCAAAAAGTTTGTTTTCTCCTCCTCGGCTACGGTGTACGGCATGAACAATACGGTACCCTACAGGGAAGATATGCCGACATCGGCTACGAGCCCGTACGGCAGCACGAAAGTCATGATCGAAGAAATGCTGAAGGATATCTGCAAGGCAGATCCTGCATTCACAGCCGTGCTGCTGCGTTACTTCAATCCGATCGGCGCCCATAAGAGCGCTCTCCTCGGCGAGAACCCGGCCGGAATCCCCAATAACCTGGTGCCCTACATCGCGCAGGTAGCCTGCGGCAAGCTTGAGAAGCTCAGCATATACGGGGACGATTACGAGACACCCGACGGAACAGGCGTCCGTGACTATATTCATGTCGTCGATCTGGCCAAGGGACACCTCGCAGCCCTCGAATATGCATCGGCACACACCGGCGCCGAGGCGATCAATCTCGGCACAGGCAAAGGCACGAGCGTGCTCGAAATCGTCCGTGCCTATGAAAAAGCAAGCGGCAGGAAAGTCCCCTATACAATAGCTCCGAGAAGAGACGGCGACATCGCCTTCTGCTATGCGGACACAAAGAAAGCGGAAGAACTCCTTGGCTGGCATGCGGAGAAGACCATCGACGAGATGTGTGCCGACAGCTGGCGCTTCACGGAGAAGAACCTCGAAAAGTAATGCTGCCGCCGGAAATCCGCAGACGCAGCAAAGCAAACAGCAAATAAATATATAAGCACCTGTCAGGAATCTGCGATGCTCCCCTTTTTGTTACAGACGATTTTTATCTCGTCTGTCAGCTAAAGGGGGAGCATATCCATATATCCCGGCCAGGTGCTTTTTGCATCGAATATTTTTCCATTGTATTTACATATATATTATCTGAAAAATAGAAAAATGCAGTGCCATTCCTTCCATAATTTAGTAAAATAATTATATGTTTTGATAGTGAAACTGCATCAGGTAAACAGTAACCGGATCAGTCAAACGAAGGAGGAGCAGAAATGGATTATCGGATGGTTGAAAAGGAAGAGACACAGGTTATCGGCGTGTATGGTTCCATCGATGAAGGCATATGGGACAAAGTAAAACAGGACGGCACGCTTTCGGAGCTCGAGCAGATGGGCGGCGGACCGATTACACTGGGACTTTGCTTCGGCGATGACGATTTGGGCAGGAACACCTATATGGTAGCCGTTAAATCCAAGGCGGAAGATGCCCGGAAATACGAGAAATACATAATCCCGGAATCCTCCTGGCTGGTATTCGAATCGAAGGGCCCCGTGAAGCCGGCCCTGACGGACACATGGACATATATTTACGGGGAATTCCTGCCGTCAGGCAGTTACCGGCAGAACCGGTATATCCCGACGATTGAGAAGTTTTTCGGCACCGATACGGAGTCGGAGGACTATCTCGCGGAGATCTGGATCCCTGTTCTGAAATAAGCGACGGAGGGCGCAGTATGATTTATTGTTTCGGGGACAGCCTGACAGAGGGCCGGCCGGGCGTTACGTATGTGAAATACTTATCCGCTGTGGGCAAATGCGAGAACTGCGGTTTAGGCGGCGACACGGTAACCGGCGTCGCAAAACGGCTGAAGGACAGGCTCCCGCAAAAGCTTGACGACAGCGATTATGTCGTACTCGGCTGCGGTACGAACGACATCCTCATGCCGTATTTTGAGTCGTGCGGCGAGTCGTGGCGGAGCGCCGCGCAAAGACATGCGGCGGCCGGCAGTATTCCGGCAAAGGATATCGACGACTTCCGTGAAAAATATCTGGCGCTCGTCCGCTATATCCGGGGAATCACCGGGCACCTGATCGTATTCGGGCTGCCGCTCCTTGAGACAACAGAGGACGGACTCGATGCCGCATGCGCCCGATACAGCCTTGCCGTCGCGGACATCTGCAGGCAGGAGAACATTCCCTTTGTGGATTTTCGGGAGTGGGAGATCGGGCAGAAAACGCTCCTTCATAACAAGGGATCCTTCTTTATGACCTCGGATAACAGGACGCACGATAACATTATTAAAGATGTATTCTGGACGACATTCCTTCCGTGTGCGGACTGGGTAAGCAGGAAGAGGGGCCTTGCCGTGACAATAGACGGCTGCCATCTGAATACACGGTCTGCAAAAGGGCTGGCCGCGCTGCTGGCAGCACATATCGGCTGACGGGACTTACCGCGGCATATATCGGCTGCGGGTATCGGCTGCCCGTCAGATACCGTGCCTGAAAAAGCTACCACGGTCCGGCCATAACGAATATAATAGAAACGGATCACCGCCCGACCTGCGGCCCGGGTGCACTTTTGGCTTCACCAGGATCCGCCTGTGCCGCATAGATATACAGAAGAGAGAATACGAACCATGCAGTTTACAGCAATTGATTTCGAGACGGCAAACAGCAATTCCGGCAGCATCTGCGCGGTTGGCCTTGCCGTTGTCGCAAACGATACGATCGTTGAGAAAAATTACTGGCTGGTACGCCCCCACAGGGACATGGACTATTTCGATCCATTCAACATCATGATCCACGGCATCACGCCTTCCATGGTCCGGGACGCCGACACATTCGACAGCCTCTATGCATCGGAGATCCTCCCGCGGATCGGCGGCACAGTCATCGCCGCACACAATGCTTCCTTCGATATGTCCGCACTGCGGCATGTCCTCGATGCGTACCGCATCGAATATCCCACGTCCCGGTACATCTGCACCTGCAAAGCCTCGCAGAAGACATGGACAGACCTCGAGAATCACAAGCTCGACACCGTCGCGGAACACCTGCATTTCAGCTTTCAGCACCACAATGCGCTCGAAGACGCCATGGCCTGCGCCTATATCCTCCTTGCCGTCGAACGCGAGAAAAATGCCTATACGCCGGACGCCCTGAGTGCCGCCCTCGGCATGAAGATCGGCTCACTCTGCCCCGGCGGCTATTCGCCGTGCAGCGTCCGCAAAAATTACCGGTGCGGGGCGTAATATGGAATGTACAACAGCAGAACCGATGGTGAGAATCGAGCTCGCGGCCTGTTCGGCGCAGGGGGTAAAATGCATATAGTTACGGCAAAAGAAAGTATCCATACCGGGGACGCCCAAAAATTACTCGATGAATTGTCGGATGCATTACAGAAGATCACCGGCTGCAGCGGCCGGGCAAGCTTCGATGAATCGGACATGGACAATCCGGGGGCCGTATTTGCCGTCGCGAGAGAAGACGGCACCGCGGCTGGCTGCGGCGCATACAGAGCAATATCCGCAGATACAGCTGAAATCAAACGCATGTATGTCAGGAAAAAGTCATGCGGTATCGGCCGTCAGATCCTGTCTTTTCTGGAACAGCAGGCGAGAGAATCCGGATACGGGAAGACGGTTCTGGAGACACGGAAATGCAATCAGAAAGCAGTTGGTTTCTATCTGCGGAACGGCTATCAAATCATCCCCAATTACGGAAAATATGCAAACCGGCCGGAGGCAGTCTGTTTTGAGAAAATTCTTTCGAAAACGGAATTGCCCGTTTGAAAAATCCAAAACGGAATTGCCCGTTTGAAGGAAATGAAGACGGCCCGGATCTTATCAGAGCAAATCCAATTGGAAGCGGAGGCGGAACATGGTAATTTTTCACGTGGCATACACCGTTCGGAACGGCAGGAGAGAAGAGTTCTATCAGAAGATCTGCGAAAAAGGAATTGATGTCCTTTCGAGACAGGAAGAAGGCTGCCGGAAGTACGACTATTCTTTCCCCGCAGGCAAAAAAGACGAGCTCTTCCTTGTGGAAATCTGGAATACGGCGGACGACCAGCAGAAGCACGGACGCACACCGCATTTCGCTGCGCTTCAGGAACTGAAAAAAGAATATGTGACGGACGTAAAGATCGATAAATTCCATGCGGAAAGCATGTAAAGGCCAGGCAATGAAACAAATACCGAATCTCCTCTGCATACTGCGCATCTGCCTGTCGGTCAGCCTGCTGTTTGTCGAACCATTCAGCGGCCTGTTCCTGGCGTTCTATCTGCTTTGCGGATTCAGCGACATGATCGACGGCACCATTGCCCGGAAAACAAACTCCGCAAGCGAATTCGGGGCCAGGCTCGACAGTATCGCAGATGTAATCTTCATGGCCGTTCTTGTATATATCCTGGTACCGGTCATGCAAGTATCGTGGCGGATCTGGATCTTTATCGCGGTAATCGCTGTGATCCGTCTCGCATCCCTGCTGATCACGTATTTCAAATTCAGAAAAATCGCCATGCTCCATACATATGCGAACAAAGCCGCCGGGTTTGCCCTGTTCTGCTTCCCGGCATTATATAGCTTCGTGAATCCGGACATCCTGGCGGCTGCCGTCTGTACCGTGGTCTGCTTCTCAGCCGTTGAGGAACTGTTGATTCAAATACAGGCAAAAGAGCTGAATAGGGATGTAAAAGGAATATTTGCCGAAAGACACAGCTGAAAATGGACATCCGCAGATGTTGGGATCGCACAGACTAGACACTCACGGACTGCTGGCGCCATGAAATTTTCAAATCATTATACTGATTAAATGGAATCCTCTTTTCATGCTGAAGTCTTCCTACAACAATACCGGGATGAATATGGATACTTCGGGAAAATTTTAAAATACTTTCCCTGGAAATCGGTTTGCAAAGAAAATCTTCATACTCCTGCGGCGGTACAAGTAAGTCGCCTGCAAATCCATCTGCTTCTTTTTCTTCTTCCTTATCCTTTGTAGATCCAATGAGAAAACCATGGCTTGTTCCTTTTTTCAGCAGGTGATTGATTTCATGGAAAAGAGAAAAAAAGAATTGATCGCTTGTCTTCCCTCGTCCGGAAAGCTGAATGCATGCGACCTGTCCGGATCTTGCCATAAAAGAAGCACCATAAGCACGCATACCCATTACCGGCTGCACATACTGCACCCACACTCCCGCAGATTTTAAACACGCATTGACTTTCAGAATGACTTCATCCGGCTCAGGAATAAAGGTAAGTTGGCGCAGGGCATACACGGACCTGCTCAAATTCTGACTGTGAAATGCCGGATATTCATCTATGTGCCTCTCGGCTTCAAGCTGGCCGATTCGAATCCAGGAAGCCAATCGGGAATACGTGCTCCACGCAGTATCCAAATCCGTATGAGCCGCGCTTCGGCAATAGATATCCTGCGCATTCGAAACCCAAACTTCCTTCCAGGCATCTACGGTTGCGACCTGAAAAAAGCGAAGCAAATTTATACCCTTTTGTACGGGATCTCGTGTCTCTAGAACACAGCCTCTTTTGCTTAAGTCGGCATATTCAAAAGAAGAAATCCAGTCTTTCTGATTCAGAAGAGCCGCAGCCTGATCCTTGCGTGCAGTATATTCATCGTACTTAGCCTGCAGGGAGAGCCAGTACTGCGCCGGACGGTCCAGCACCGCCTCAAGGGCAAGTGCAGTTGCTGAGGTAATATTCGCTTTGCCCTTAATGATCTGGTTCAAATGTTTTGTTGAGATATGTGTTCTGGCGGCAAGATCGACCTGAGACATCTCATATGTTTCGAGCAGTTCGTCAATATACTCGCCTGGATGAACGGCGTAATCCAAATAATATTTATCAGTCATGATAATCCCTCACATCTAAAATTGTAATTGCTCTGATTGCTTCATAAATAATGCTGCCATTTTGATCATAAGGAATGGACTTTGGAAAAGGTTCAAAAATAATTCGCTGATTTTTGCTGACATCCACGGCAAAACATCCGCTGTAATTCCCGGTCAGCATATGCCTCCGCTGCGGCGGAAGGGCAGATATATCAGCCAAAGATTCGAGAGCATCCAACTCATTCATCCGTAAGCGCAGCTTATTGTAAATATCTCCATATTTGCTTCTCATCATGCGGTCCTGGGTAAGGTACTTTTCCAGAGATTTTGATGAAAAATGTAATTCCATAATTTCTACATATTTACCTAAATGGTAAATAAATGTTAGCACAAATACCAGAACAGAACAATAGGATATATGCGAAATATTATGAAATATTTGAGAAGAAATACTATGGGTCTGTTAAAATGGAAATGAACGCAGACGTCATCTGGAATGCTTTCAATAGGAACAGGCAGAACCGATTTGACGTATGTAAAAGGAGACACCACATGCAGGACGTAACAGCAGCCATCATCCTCGACAAAGACAAAGTACTCATAGCCCGCAGGGCACCGGGTGAAAAGCACGCCGGCTGGTGGGAATTCCCCGGAGGCAAACTCGAACTTGATGAGACATCCGAAGAGTGCCTGAGCCGCGAGCTTATGGAAGAATTCGGCATCGATTCCCGGATCGGGGAAAAGTTTGCGGAAAGCATCTACCAATATGAGGCCGGGTCCGTCCGCCTCCTGGCCTATCATGCAGCGATCACGGGCGGAAGCCTCACACTTCACGTCCATGATGAAGTACAGTGGGTGCGTTTCCCGGAGCTGAACCGCTACATGCTTCTGCCGGCAGACTGCCCGATCGCCATGAAGCTGCAGGAAACACCGCCCGTATAAAGCGAAAGCATGGACGAATCGAGCCTGCTATACAGAGTACACAGGACAGCAGCAGGGGGTCACGCCTATGAAAACCAGAACATGTATTCTTGCCGTCCTATCTGTCATCACCGTCATGCTTCTTGCTTCCTGTGCCGGCAATACTGGCAAACGGCCGGAAACAGACGATATACCGGCAGATACCACCGTCCGGACAGACGGCACGCTGCCGACTGTCCCGGCGGGCGTGCATCTGCAGATAACGGAACACAAAACCGGTTATAGCATAGCCGGGAAAGAACTCCCCCCGCAGACCCGCACACAGGAATTTGATATAAAAGAAGACGATGCAATCTATGCCGGTCTGACCCTGACGGCAAAGGATTCAGCGCGGTGCATCCTGAAAATACAGGCAATCGCAGCGGACACCGTCACCATGCAGATATTGGAAGACGGTCAGGAGAAAGCAAAGACTCTCAGTTACGGCGAGGAATACACGTACACCGCCTTCACAAATCCGGACGAATACGCCTATGCATACACAATCGAATTTACGGACGGATAAGTAATTTCCAGCCTTTTTCGAAATACCGGGCTTTACAAGCGGAGAAATGTAAATTGGAAAAGACAAAGCAGATAAGGAACTGTTCCATTGATATTTTCCGATACATATGCGCAATCCTGGTAATTGCAATACATACGCATCCATTTGAAGATATTCATGCTGAATTGGGATACATATTTACAGAAATTGTTCCGAGTATAGCAGTACCTTTTTTCTTTGCCGTAGCAGGGTATTTTTATATAAATAAACTGATCAGCGGAAAACCTGTTTTTGTTTCCTATATAAAGAGACTGCTGCAGGTGTATGTAATCTGGAGTGCATTTTATTTTGTATTTCTTTTTGTAAAGGATGTTGTCAAAGACGGGGAATCACTTTTCGAATTTATTAAAAAATGCATATTTTCTTTCTTTATTACGGGAAGTTATACGCACCTCTGGTTTTTCCCTGCACTTATTTTTTCCGTTTGTTTCGTAACAATACTATATAAAGCAGGTGGGATTAAGATACTCATTCCAATCAGCATAATTTTATATGTAATTGGCTGTTTCGGGTGCTCTTATTATACATTCGGGGTCCGGATACCTGTTTTGGGAAATCTATTCGTCTCATCCAATTTCACTGTGATTCGCAGGATATTCCTGATGGGTTTTCCGTTCTTTACATGCGGCTATTTCGTATCGATTTTGGAAAAACGACTTCAGAAATCCAGCAGAATACGAATAGGATTGATTTGCAGCATTCTTATTTTTATTGGTGAAATATATCTTGTTCGGAAGTTTGGATTGCAGGTCAATATTGCCGTTACATTTGGATTATATATACTCATTTGTTTTATCTTGCTGCTGCTTCTGCAAAATCCAATGCCGCAATTGGAGCATATTTCATCCAGGTGCAAAACGGCAGCAAATTTCACGTATTATTCCCATCCCTTTTTTATTTTTGTGATATCTCTTGTCAGCCTGAAAATATGCAGGATTGCATTAACGCAAACCCCGCTTTTTATTCTGACATTCCTCGTTACTCTTATACTTGGTTTATGCATCGATAAAATAAACAACAAATATTTGAATTTGCTTGTGCATTAACTGCAGGGCTGAAATTGTTTCCGCCTTTTCATCATAAAAGACATCCCCCGGCGCATCTGCCCCCAACTTGGTACTGTCCTCCTGCTAGGCTGAGTTAAAAACGAGGCTAAAACCGAGCTAAACCGAGTTAAAAACACGAAAAAAATCGAACACAACCAGTCTTCAAGAACAATTAATACGGGCAATTCCGCGGTCCAAACCCGCGGCCCTCCGTAAATACCGCGCCCCGCGGCTTCGCAGTCAGGCGAAAGAAGGTACCGGGATGGAACAAGCAATAACCGTAAAAGGTATCGGGAAAATCAGCAGCAGGCCGGATCGGATCGTCCTCTCCATGCAGGTCAGAGCAGAAAGCCCCGGCTATGAAGCGACCCTGGATCTTGCCGCCATGCAGCAGGAAAGCCTTCGAAAAGCGGCCGCGGACTGCGGTATGGACAAGAACGATCTGAAAACGGAACACTTCGGCATCCACACAAGATATGACCTCGTCGGGGACGGGAACGGCCGCGATACAAGCGTCTTCACCGGATACGAATGCAGTCAGGTCATGACGCTCCAATTTCCCATGGACATGAAGCTCCTGGCCGATCTACTCGCCGCCCTGTCCGTGTCGGAAGCAAAGCCTGTATACAGGATCCGATTCACCGTGTCGGATTCCGATAAAATCAAGGCCGACCTCCTGCGCGATGCAGCCCAAACCGCCCGGGCACAAGCCGCCATACTCGCCGAGGCCTTACATGTGACCCTTGGCGAAATCCTCAGCGTCGAATACAGCCGTGGCGAGATCAATCTCTATTCGCGTACGGAGCCGGAATGGGGGTTCGCGGACAGGCAGTGCGCATCCGCAAGTCACTTCGTCGACATCGAGCCGGAAGACATACAGGCATCCGATACCGTGACATTCGTGTGGGGAATCCGGCAGGGAACCAATGATCCGGAACCGCAGGAATTGATACTGCAGCGAAAAAGCCTCCGATAGATATTTTATCTGCTATTGATCCGGTATTTTCGCCTCCCCGCCAAATGATATAATATGGATAAGAAAGCCGGCGTTCTTCAGGTTCAGACTTCAATCTCCTGAGACCGTCATGAACAGAAAGCAGGCTGATTATGGAACGTGTGATTATCATGGGCGCAGCCGGACGCGACTTCCATAATTTCAATACATATTTCTGCGGCAATGCAAATTATCAGGTTGTCGCATTTACGGCAGCACAGATCCCCGGCATCGACAACAGGCAATATCCGCCTTCCCTGTCCGGACCTCTTTATCCCAACGGGATTCCCATCTATCCGGAGAATGCGCTGCCCGGGCTGATCCGCAGCCTCAACGTGGACCAGGTTATTTTCGCGTACAGCGATGTCTCCCATATGCATGTCATGAAAACGGCGTCGCTCATTCTGTCCTGCGGCGCGGATTTCCGTCTGATGGGCCCGAAAAGTACCATGCTTACATCCTGCCGCCCGGTTGTATCCGTGACGGCTGTCCGTACCGGATGCGGCAAGAGCCAGACGACCCGTTATGTCGGAGCAATCCTGAAGGATGCCGGCAAAAGGGTCTCCGTTATCCGGCACCCCATGCCGTATGGCAATCTCGAAGAACAGGCCGCCCAGCGCTATGCGAACTATGACGATCTGGACAGATACCGCTGCACGATTGAGGAACGTGAGGAATATGAGCCGCTGATTCAGGCCGGACTTACCGTCTACGCCGGTGTCGATTATGCCGGGATTCTTCATCTGGCAGAATCCGAATCGGACATCATAATCTGGGACGGCGGCAATAATGATTTTTCGTTCTATGTTCCGGACGTGCAAATCGTTGTTGTTGACCCGCATCGCGCCGGTGATGAAAAGAGTTACTATCCCGGTGAGACGAATCTCCGCATGGCAGATATCGTCATCATCAACAAGATGGATTCAGCGGAACCTGCCAAAGTGGATGCCGTAAAAGCGTCTATTGCAGAGCTCAATCCCGATGCCGCCGTCATTTTGGCAAACTCCCGAATAACAATAGACAAACCGGATCTGATAAAAGGCGCAAAAGTTCTGGTAATCGAGGACGGCCCTACGATCACCCATGGAAATATGCTGTATGGAGCAGGCGTCATTGCGGCCGGGCGCCAGGGTGCCGCAGAGCTCGTCGATCCCCGGCCCTATGCAGTCGGGAGTATAGCCGATACATTCAAAAAATGGCCGCAGCTTACCCGCCTTCTTCCTGCCATGGGTTACAGCCGGAAACAAATTAACGAGCTGGAGGAGACGATAAACCGTACGCCGGCTGATCTTGTCATGATCGGCACCCCGATTGACCTGAGCCGCTTCATGAATATCCGGAAGCCGGTTGTCCGAATCCAATATGAACTGGAAGAAATTGTCCCGAAGCTGCATACTGTTCTGAAGAAGATGCTGCATCTGGAATAATGGAACAGCATATTCTGATCAAATAGCAGGAGGATTTTACATGCGTGAAAATAAAATTCTGGGACGGGGCGGCTTTCATCATGTTGCGATGACCGTACATGATCTGGACCTTTCCGTCAGGTTCTATACGGAAGTATTAGGCTTTACAAAGACAATCGAATGGGGCGAAGGAGATAAAAGAGGAGTCATGCTCGATGCTGGCGACGGAAGCTGCCTCGAACTTTTCGCCTGCGGCAGCGGGGAGAAGAAAGCCGACGGACCGCTCGCGCATCTCGCTTTGCGCACGGATGACTGCAGGGATGTATTCGAGAGGGTAAAGGCAGCGGGCATGGAAATTACGGATGCGCCTCGTGAAATTGTCATTGCCAGCAATCCGCCCACTCCGGCAGCGATCGCCTTCTTCCGCGGACCGGACGGCGAGCACATCGAATTATTCCAGAATCTTTAAGAACCATGGCTTCGTAAAATCGGGGGATACTCAGCAGCCCCCGATTTTGCGAAATGATAATTAATGAAACGCGAGTTCTAGACAATTTCATTTACTGTTCCGAATGCGGGGAATTTATGGTTTTGCGCAATGGCCCGCATGGAGAGTTTATGGATATACTGGCTATCCCAAGTGCAGACACACGATTGAGATAGAGAGCAAATAATATCAAATATAATGATATTTCACCAAAAGGATGGCTATAATATACGTGTATTGATTTCAAAAAAATTATATGAATTTATGATTTTTTGAGCTGATTTTTACTTGGAGGGAGATCGATCATGTTAACACCTGGTCTATATGAACAAGTTATCAGCCAAGCACTCGGTGAAGAACTTGATGATGATGCGGAAAACTATATTGAGAGACTTCCGATTGACTCTGCGGAAGCTTCAAAAATTATTTCGCGGTACATTATGGAGATCATCGAAAAGGGTCTTGATAACGTGAAAGATAATGGTGGTAATTTACAATCGCAGGTGAATGTCGCTAATAAAATCGTCCGAGTTCTAACAGAGACCACTGGAGATACAAAGTTTGAATCTCTTTCAATTGATACACGTGCGCAGCAACTGATGGCACTTCTGCGTAAGCAGAATAGTCTGTTCGCGCTTCAAGAAAATACGAAAATCATTCGTCCAGAGACATCCATTGCTCAGAGCTCGCTTTTTACGGGATCGATTCACGAACCAAGTATGTATTCAGAGCTCAAGAAAGAAATCACGTCGGCAGATCGTATAGATATGCTTGTGTCTTTTATCAAATGGAGCGGCCTGCGATTGATCATGGATGAACTTGTTTCTTTTACTAGACGAGGTGGTCAACTCAGAGTGATTACGACGTCATATATGGGTGCAACTGATATCAAAGCGATTGAGGAACTCCGTATTCTCACGAATACGGAGATACGAGTGTCCTATGATACAAAGAGAACCCGCCTGCACGCCAAGACTTACATATTTTATCGCGAGACGGGGTTTACGACAGCATATGTTGGTTCATCGAATCTATCACATGCAGCGATTTCGAGTGGCTTGGAATGGAATGTGAAAATAACGACAAAAGATCTTCCAGAGACAATTCGGAAGATTGAGGCAACATTTGAAAGCTACTGGAATTCGCCAGAATTTGAGTCCTATGATGAACGTGACATGGTGCGATTAGAACGTGCGTTGAAAGCAGAGAAGTATACTAACTCAGGAAATAGCGGACTATATCTTTTTGACATATCTCCTTATCCGTTTCAGCAAGAAATATTGGACCGCCTTGATGCCGAACGCAAAATTCGTGGTTTCTTCAAGAACTTAGTTGTGGCAGCCACGGGAACGGGAAAGACAGTGGTTTCGGCGCTCGACTACAAGCGTTTTGTTAAAGAAAACCATGGGAAACCGAATCGCTTACTTTTCGTGGCCCACCGAGAGGAAATTTTGAAGCAGAGTTTGGCATGCTTTCAGGCAGTCTTACGAGATCCGAATTTCGGGGATCTTTTCGTCGGAAACAATCGCCCAAGTAATCTCGATCATCTTTTCCTCTCCGTGCAGACGTTCAATTCACAGTCCATGCAAAATAAACTCTCGTCTGAATTTTATGACTACATTATTGTGGATGAGTTTCATCACGCTGCTGCACCAACGTACCAGAAACTTCTAACACATTTTTCTCCGAAAATTCTTCTCGGTCTTACAGCAACACCGGAGCGCATGGATGGCAAAGATGTTCTTGAATATTTTGACAACCGCATTGCCGCGGAAATTAGGTTGCCGGAAGCAATTGACCGTAAACTTCTATGCCCTTTCCAGTATTTTGGTGTTACGGATACGGTGGATTTGAATGATTTGAAATGGTCTCGCGGAGGATATGATCAAAAGGAACTCACGAAAATTTACTCCCTAAACCAGGCTTCCGCTAACAAACGTGCCAATATGATCATCCAGTCAATCCTAAAATATGTTACGGATTTGGCTGAAGTAAAAGGAATTGGATTTTGTGTCTCCATAGAACATGCGGACTATATGGCAGGCTACTTTAATGCACACAATATCCCTGCGATGAGCCTCACAGGTCAATCATCTGACGAGGAACGCAGTACTGCAAAACAGCACTTAACACAAGGAGATATTCGCTTCATCTTTGTTGTTGATATCTACAACGAAGGCGTAGATATTCCAGAAATAAATACTGTGCTTTTCTTACGCCCAACGGAGAGCCTAACGATTTTTCTGCAGCAGTTAGGGCGAGGTCTTCGCCTGAGCGATGATAAGGATTGCTTAACTGTCTTAGATTTCATCGGTCAAGCCAACAAAAAATACAACTTCGAAGATAAATTTGCCGCCCTTCTTTCAAATACCACTAAGAGCGTCCAGCACGAAATCAAAAACGGATTCCTCTCTTTGCCCAAAGGTTGCTATATCCAACTCGAACGCAAAGCTAAAGAGCATATCCTAGAAAACATCCGTCAATCCTTTGGGAAAATGTCGGGTCTTGTCTCGCGACTCGCAACTTTTGAAGATGATTCCGGGAAAAAGGTAACGCTCTCGAACTTTGTAGAGCAGTACCATTTAGATATAAGAAATGTCCTATCGAGAGGGACTTTCTCTCGGTTATGTGTGGCTGCAGGTATTCGAGATGAATTCGATGAACCGCTTGAACAAATTGTGTCAAAAGCACTCCCTCGTCTATGCGCAATTGATTCGAGAATGTGGATTGAGTTTCTGATTCGCGTACTCCCAACGATTGGTTCTATTGATATCGATAAGCTAACCCAAAAACAAATTCAAATGCTTCAGATGTTTTATTTCTCTGTGTGGCCGGATGCAGAGGAAGATACCAGTCGGTCTCGCCTATATGAGCGGTTGTCAGAACTTGGGAAATCACCCGTACTCTTGGGGGACGTTATTGAAATCCTGCTGTACAACTTTAATAAGATTGACTTTATTGATGAAAAGATCGACCTCGGATTTGACTGCCCACTCGATCTGCATTGCACATATACACGAGATCAGATCCTTGTTGCTATGGACTATATGAAGCCATCAACAATTCGAGAAGGCGTCAAATACTTACCCGAAAAGAAAGCCGATATATTTTTTGTAACATTGAATAAATCAGATAAAGACTACTCACCAACCACCCTGTATAACGACTATTCAATCAATGAGACTCTATTTCACTGGCAGAGTCAGAGCACAACGTCGGCAGAGTCAGCTACAGGACAGCGGTACTGTAATCAAAAAGCACTTGGAAGTAAAGTCATGCTGTTCGTGCGTGAATTTAAAACAGATGTGGGCGGGACATCTCCTTACACATTTCTAGGGCTTGCAGATTATGTAAAGCATGAAGGAAGCCGACCAATGAACATCACATGGAGGCTGCATAATGCGATTCCGGCAAAGTATTTGAAGAAGACGAATAAGTTAGTGGTGGGATGAGAAAAGCATGTTGAATAATTAATATAAATTTCTAATTCTAGCAAATTTTTCAAAACATATTAAATTTTCAATATAGTCAACAATAGTAATATTTTTATGATGTGGTAAACGGAAAATAAATTTGCAATGAACGAAATAAATTAATGGAAAAAATTGAAGTGCACAATTTGATTATCAAAACAGAAACAAACAATATAAAAAGTAGGCCGATTGAATGATTAAAAAATAAGATATATAAGAAAATAGAATTGTATATCTTATATATTAGTTATATTATTGATATGAATATCAATATTCTGTATATTAAAAATTATCTTTGCTAGAAATCCGAAGCTGTTTGCTATGACGGAATTGTATTATCTTAATTTAATTATCACGACCAACGAACGAAAAAGTTGTGCGCAGACTGATAATTTCAATATGCATATAGTAAAGGAGAAATTGGAATGTGGGTAGACAATGCATCAGATTTAGATATGCTATTTTATAAGCCATATTCAGATATTATAATGAAAATTTTGTCTGATGACAAGATGACACCTATTACTATAGGGCTTTTTGGCCCTTGGGGCGCGGGAAAGTCTACTCTTTTGAATTTTATCGGTAACTCAATTGATGACATGCCTGATGCGAACGGATATAGATGCATTAAGATAAATGCGTGGATGCTTGAAGGTTATGATGATGCAAAGTCGGCAATTATTGAAGCATTGCTGACAGGAATTCAAGACTCAATTGAAAATGGGAAGACATTCTCCGACAAGGCCAAGGGACATATTAAGGAAATACTTGATAAAGTTAATTGGCTAAAACTTGGAGGATACCTTGTTAAGAAAGGTATAACAACAGCAATTTCGTTGTCTACAATGAATCCACTGCCGATAATGATGTCCTTTGCGGCTGAGGCAAAAGACGCGGCTTCCACGGTGAGTGAAATTCAATCAATGCAAAATGAGTTCATAAAACAACAACAGTCTGACAAGCAAGTAACAAAGACAATCCGCGAGATAAAAGAAAAATTCGAAGAACTTCTTTCAGAGTCAGACATTAAAAACCTTATTGTAATCGTCGATGATCTTGATCGATGCATGCCGGGACGCATTGTCGAAACATTAGAAGCTGTCAAGCTGTTCTTGTCAGTCAAAAAGTCAACCTTTATTTTTGCTATAGATGAAGAAATTGTTCGGTATGCCATAAGGCAACAATATCCGGCAATAGAAATAAATCCGAAATTTGATATTTCCAAAGACTATATCGAAAAAATAATTCAAATACCTATCACATTGCCGGAACTATCTGCAAAAGACATAGAAAACTATATGATGCTTCTTGTTGTTGATGAATATGTTTCTAAAGAAAAAATGCCGACAATTCTTGACGAGGTTCAACGCACCAAGCTGTTGGTAGCAACTACAAATATATCTAAGAACCAAATCACTAAGATACTTGTCGATAAGGGTATTACATTGGCGGATGATAAACAAAAAAATTTCGCTTTGGAACTTGGTATTATTGATGAAATTCGAGTTGTAGTAAGCTCAAGTTTAAAAGGTAATCCAAGGCAAGCAAAGCGATTTCTAAACGCTTTCAGTATCAAAAAGGAATTAGCAACTCTATACTTTGGCAATGATATAGATTTGCGATATTTAGCTAAATTATTGGCATTATACCTGATTAACCAAGACTTGTTCAAAATGCTACAAAATTGGGCATGCGGATATACCGGTGACATCAAAGAACTGCACTCCTTGGTAGACAAAGCTAATAATAACGAAGAAATTTCAGAGAGTGGTTGGGGAGATAAAAAGGTTGTCAAATGGCTAAGATCCGAGCCGCAAGACATATATAAATATGACTTAAGCCAATATTTCTATTTGACCCGTGATATAACTCCTGAGCGAGATGATTCAGAGAGCCGACTTAATGCATACGAAAAGAAAGCTATGTCTGAAATAATGAATTTTCCTACCGTTAGTATTGAGCAGATAGTTAAAACACTAAAGAATAATACAGGCATCAATTTAGATAAACTAATTACAGTCATCATCGACAACTACCAAAATGGAAGCTTAAAATTAGAAAAAATATATTATTTTGTGGAATATTATCCTGAGTACAAAACCCAGATTTATAGCGCAATATCAAACAAGGCTCAAGAGATGAAGCCCGGAGATGTGCCGTTCTTGAAAAAAATGTACTTAAAAAATTCGTCGGATTTTGGCATTGTATTAACAAAACTACCTGATAGAATGCAGAAACTCATCAAAGGGGAAAAATAATATGGGAACTTCAAAAAGTTACATTTCATTAAAGGGTGGCGACCACACACGTGCCAAACGCGGTCTGAACTCATTTTTAGGTGGCGGATCAGTTTCCAAACAAGGTGTAGCTGCAAGATTTGCTTCTGCGCTTAAGTCTGAGGTAAGTACCTCAGAGAGAGAGGCTACCAGTAGTTCCATAAAAAACTACAGCATAAACGCAGCTCGGTTTATTAGTTTCTTAGGATATGTGAGCAGCGGTGGACTTAGTTATGCTTCGGAACAAGCAAAGTTATCATCAACACCAAATAGCGTTGATGAAATGATAAAACTATTTTCTGAGTCAAACATTTCAGATACGATAGATACATCTGTAACTGCTGCTGCTCTTCAAGAAACATTAGAAGCATTGGTTCCAACGTTGGAAGAACTGGAAAATGTAAATCTGGCTGAATTCACGAAAGAACTAATTGCCAATATAATCGCTGCTTGTTTTGAGCAACGTTACTTCGAAGATATATTGAAAAAATGCGACAATATTGCTGACGCAAAACAAAAATGTGATGAGCTTAAGAATTATATCCATTCTGATATCATACTTTCACTTGATACTTCGGAAGTAAATCAAATTTGCGCTGACAATAATTTATTGAGTTCTTTCATTGAAAAAAAATCTAATGAAGCGCTTGATATTCTTATTAATTATTATGATTAAAGATAAGGAGAAAAGATGAAATACAAAATTGAGATAGTTAAAAATGTTAATTTGTACAGCAAGAATACCCTTTCATGTGACAAGGTTTATTTTAGCATCGCCGATTTAAATGGCCCATATAATCCGTCAATTAAGACGAGTATTTTTCAAAAACTTGCTAAGTTTAGTAATAAACAAATACAACCGATATATGAAGATATTATAATAATAGCATTGTCTGTTTTTGCTCTTGATAAACGTTTTGCAAGGCGCATGGCTTATGATGCATGGACGAGAGAGTTCAAGATAAATATTCCGGTATTGTGTTATGAGAAATGGAATGCAGTAAAAGAACAGATTGAGCGACTACTGTCCTTTCTAAGCGGGGATATTTGGGTAGTTGAGTTTTCAGCGACAAATACGCGAATAAACTATGTGCCTTCTCCATTATCGATTGTAAAGCCATACAGTCAAGTCAGTTTATTTTCAGGAGGATTAGATTCATTCTGTGGCGCAATAAGAATGCTTGAAAGTGGAAATACTCCACTTTTTATTGGCAATGAGGAATATCCCAAATTGGAAGGGCGGCAACTAGAACTAGTTGCTAAATTGAGGGAATGTTATACGTCCAATAACTTTGATATACAAACCTTTACCGCAAAAGCGTTGACTGCAAGGCTAAATAATTCTGATTATTCCGAGAGTGAAAATACTAGTAGGACTAGGTCACTTCTTTTTTTGGCTGCCGGATTATGTTTTGCTGGACTTATAAGCGAAGATACGCAAGTTTTAATCCCCGAAAATGGTTTCATAGGATTGAATCTTCCTTTAACCCCAAGTCGCATGGGTAGTTGTAGCACAAGAACGACACACCCATGGTTCTTGCGTGAATTTAATTCAATATTGCAAACCGTTGGTATTAAGAATCCAGTTGTTAATCCATACAAATTTATGTCAAAGACGGATGTCGTTCGCTCAGCAGAGAATACCAAAGCTTTTCGGGATTGCTACAACCGCACAATTTCTTGCTCACATCCGACAAATCCAAAATGGAGTGGAAAAAAATATCCCCAAAACTGCGGGTATTGTTACCCCTGCTTAATTAGAAGGAGTAGCCTATTACATCTTGGAGTACCTATTGACGATTATGTTTATGATATAAACAATTCAATAGATATTGAAGAAATACATGGCACGGATAAGCAAAATGACTTGGTTGCTATGCTTACAGCAGCAGTCAGTTTTAAGAGTAAAGGGCGAGACTATTTTCGCAAGCAAATTGCAAACTCAGGGTTGTTACTTGACGATGATATAGATGAATTTACCAACTTATATTCAACAACAATTGCGGACTTCATTGCCACTATAACTAATGAAAAATTAAAGAAATTTGCGGGATTATAATATGTATTTATCAGATATGCATTTCCATTTGGACGGTTACCCAAACCATAAACAGATATATAACCAAATAAACGAAAGCAGACAATTTACGCTTTGTGTAACTAATTCGCCTGATATCTATGAGGCTTGTCTTAGTACTTACAAAGAAACGCAATTTGTCCATTTCGCATTGGGGATGCATCCGTTTCAAAAGATGACTGAAGCATCGGTTGATAAATTTCAACGATTTGCAAAAAATGCCCGCTACATTGGTGAAGTGGGGCTTGATTTCTCTAAAGCATCTACCACAATCCAGGAAAAGCAGATACACGTTTTTAGTTCCTGTTTGAGACTAGCGGGAGAAAGAAAAATATTTTCGATACATTCTTTACGAGCCGAAAAACAAGTATATGAAATTTTAAAATTACAAAATAGAGCAAACAAATATATTATGCATTGGTATTGTGGCGATATTGACATTTTAAAAAAACTTGTCATACTAGGATGCTATTTTTCAATAAATATAAAACAATTAACGAATAATCAAGATGTTGTTCGAGCAATTCCGAAGGAGAGGATTTTAGTCGAGTCCGATGCGCCAATAGGAAGCAATCTAGGGAAAAAATTCATGCCTAATGATTTATCGGTTTTGTATGACAGAATTAGTTGCTTTCTAGAAATTGATGCCGCAAATCAAGTCAGCAGTAATATGCAAATATTGTTAGGTAACGTTAATTGACAAAAGCCGAATACTTATTGATTCAGAGCATTCGGTGAAAACAAATATGCATATATTGATATTTAAAAACCGTTTATAGTTTACATAATTGTTCCCCCCAAAAATTATGGATATTCATGTGTTTTCACCTCCATACAGACAGAATTGTGACCGCCGGACTAAAATTGACCATGGACGCCGGGCGATAATTGACCAGGTACGGCCGGAATAAAATTGACCACCCTCCCTCACATGCCCTACAGTGTTGACT
>Ga0183100_1000143_pt1 | contig 89587 bp, 85 predicted proteins | sample Biomet2_FD_127789 | JGI IMG/M metagenome (GOLD analysis project Ga0183100, IMG submission 127789) | Microbial communities from bioreactor (seeded with anoxic lake sediment) at LBNL, California, USA - Biofuel metagenome 2 | ecosystem: Engineered > Bioreactor > Anaerobic > Unclassified ...
TCCCGCGGAGGGCGAGCAGATATATCGTACGACAGTGACGAAAGGGACATCTTCGTATATCATAGTGAAACAGGCATAAACGCCACCCGTTCGGTTATTCAAATAAAAAAGCAGGCAACTATCGCCTGCTTTTCGTTTGATATATTATTATATTTTTGTGTCCATCCAAACTTTATTGAACAGCATCCCAAGGCATAAAACCCAGGCCATGAAATAAAACCAGAATAAAAGTGCGACAATATTCGCCAAAGAACCATACAGTATGTCGTAACTGATGATTTGATTCACATAAAGTGAATATGCCCAGGTAACAAGCAACAATCCGACGGAGGCAAAAATGCTTCCGGGTATAATTTGCCGAAATCGAACCTTTGAGGAGGGCATGCTGTAATAATCGTAGCTGATCATCAAAAAATACATCGCCGCCGCCAAAGGCCACCTGAGAATCAACCAGACGTCTCCCGCAACACTTTCTTTGCCAAGAATTCCTAAAATGAATTCCAGTAAATGCTGCCCATATACTAAAACAAACAGCGCTAAAATCAATGTGGCAATGGTGATGATCATGGAAGCCACAGCGCGAAACCTCTCCCGAAAATAACCGTTCCCCGTTGACTGTCCATTGGTCAGGGTGAAATTGGTGATTCGAACCAATGCGAACTTGGCACGGGATGATGCCCAAAGGGCTACGAAAATAAGCAAGATATTGGACCCAAGAGCAACACGATAGGAAAGAAGCCGTTTGATGGTCTCCGCAACTTCGCCGGAAGTGTATTTGAGCAACCAATCCACCAGAGATTCCAAAGACGCCCCAAACATCGCACCGGCAATCTGCGATACAAGAATGATGATGGGAACCAACGACAAAACAAAATAAAAGGCCAATTGTCCGGCGAATCCCTGGTAATATGGATCCCGGAACTGCTTGATTCCCAATGTGATCATTGTCAGGATTCGTTTTTTCATAATGTTTATCCCCGAATCGTTTCGTTGGAAAGCAATTCCCTAAGCCGACGGAGGGCCTTCCCTCTGTGGCTGATCATATTTTTTTCTTCCGCCGATAATTCGGCATAGGATACATCTTTCTCCAAAGGCACAAATAACGGATCATAACCAAATCCATTGGTTCCATGTTCCTCTTCCAGCAAATAGCCTTCTGTTTCTCCTCTGGCCACCAAAGATCTTCCATCTGGGAAAACAACGGTGATGACGGAGACAAATCGTGCGGTTCGCAACGCTTTCGGCACATCTTTCATCAGGTCCAGCAGTTTTTTGTTGTTCTCTTCATCAGTGCTGCCCTCGCCTGCAAAACGCGCGGAATAAACGCCCGGCGCACCCCCCAACCAGTCAACCTCCAGGCCGGAATCATCCGCGATGGTTGGTAGGCCCGACATCTTCATGATTTCATATGCCTTTTTGAAAGAATTTTTTTCAAAGGTGTCCCCGTCTTCTTCAATTTCGGTCTGGGGCAGCCCCGCATCATCCCGGGAAACAATCGATATGCCAAATTCTTTGGTGATTGCTTCCATCTCCATTATTTTTTTGGGATTTCTCGATGCCGCAATCAGCTCAACGCCCATAGTCTCTCCATTTAAAACTTGTATTTGTTCTTTTTCATCTTGCGAATACGCATTTTTGGTTTGTCATATCGTTTGGTCTTTGTATGGAAAATGCTTCGCCCATACCCTCTGCGTTTTTGCCTTCTGCTTCGTATGAACACGATGATTCCAATGATGATTGCAATCGGTATCAACGCGATTCCCGCAGCCATCAGCCCAATATGATTTGGTTGTTTCAGCATTGCGATGGGACTCCAACTGGCATTCACGATTTTTCTTCCATCCGGCGCTTCATATGATTTGGGGATTTCGTTCCCCTTGAACGAATCGATATAGGATGCAACCGCATACCACGCCTTCAGCTCGTCTTTGTTGTCATAGATGATGTTATTTTCGAAATCTTTGATGACAACGCCATCTTTGTCCTTGGGGGTTACTGAAAGAAGCCCATAGGAACCGTCTTTCACCAGACCAAGCATCTGACAAGTATAGAGATCCGCAACCACGCGGTAAAGTTTGTTATTGTCAATTTTTGTTTTTGTGCCGTCTTTGGCCACAAGTTTGATGTCGGTCGCCCTGTTGAGGAAAAGCCGATGGGGATTGATGGTGTAGGAAAGACCGCTGAAATACAACCGTGCCTCACTCATCATGTCAGATACCGTGGCATCCACTTCCGCCGCTGCTTTTAGTTCTTTGCCTGTCAGATAGACGCTGACCAACGGATAACCCGGCACACCATCGGGTCCAATGCCCAATGAGCTGATGTCAAAGGCGTCCGCGACGGTCACATCCCCTTTGGGGATGGTTCCGCGAACCACTCCGCTGGGGACAACGGCTACATCCACGGGTACATAATGATTGCCCTCCGCCTGTTTGACGGCGTATACAAAAGAGTCTGCGATCAAATCCCCCAAGGTGTCTTCCCCCTGGACATCACCGAAAGTGTCCGTCGGTGTGAATTTCCACGAATTATGGGCTAGGACCTCATTGTATCGATACCCGAATCTCGAAAAGTATTTCTGGTCTACGAGAGAACGGAATACGTTCACTTTTCCTTGAATTTCAGGGTTTTCAATCACTTTTTTGTCCAAAGGGATCAATTTGTAACTGGACAATGAATATCCGTTCTTTGTTTTTTTGAGGACCAAATGCCCGGTATAATCGGTATAGGCGCCGCAACCAACAATAGCCGTGTCGCCGATCTGGATTTCCTTTGACAGTGTGTCATGGCTGTGACCGCTGATGATCACATTTATCCCCGGCACTTCTTTGGCCAACAGAATATCCTCGGATTGATCTCCATCGGCATGATAATATCCTGCATGGGACAGACAAACGATCAGGTCCGCCTCCCCATTACGCTGTATTTCTGCAACGATTTCTTTAGCACGCGCGATATAATCTTTCCACAGCACACCAGACTCCGGAGCCTGGCTGATCGCCTCAATGCCCATCACGCCAAAAACCGCCACGTTGACGCCTTGTTTCTGAATGATGGTATAATCCTTTACCCCATAGTTTTCCATGGCGGTCTTCAGTTTTTTGGCATCAGGGGCCAAGTCTTTATCCGCCAACGTTTTTGGCCAATCGATGTTGGATTGCACCAACTGGGGCATTTTGGGAAAAGTCTTGTACTCCCAAGTGTAATTCAATCCGCCATTGGAATATACTTTCACATATTTGGATTCGGTGCCTTGATATGTTGATGCGACATTGAGCATTTTGGTCAACCCTGCCGGGCGATAATCAAATTCATGGTTGCCCAAAGTTGTCACATCGTATCCCATGGCGCCCATCATTCTTAGTTCCGACGCTTCCGACATATAGATGGTTTGGAAAGGTGTGCCCATGGAAAAATCGCCGGCATCAAAAAGAAAAGAATCCGGATAGTCGACATTGATTTCATCAACTACGGTCTTCAATTTTGCAAATCCTCCGGAGCCCCCTTGGGATTCCAGATGGGAATGCATATCCCCAGTGAAAATAATGGAGACGGTACTGCCGTCGGTACCGGGGGATTGTACTTGATCACCAAAAATAACTGTCGGAATTCCAAGCACAATAATCAGCCCCAGGCCAATCAAGACTTTTCGAATCTTCACCATCTGACCATCCTCATTTCATTATTTTTCTACGAATTGCTTGAGCCCGATTAAAAGGCACCCTTCCAAATACTCGATTTTGTTATCCTTTAGGTATTGCACCAATTCATCGCTCTCCGCACCCGGTTGGATGACAACCGCCTTGAAATCTTTATTGCATTCCTTCAGCAAAGCCAATCCTTTGTTGGGATTGATACATAAATCGACAATATCCAAATCCCCCGGTATATCATTTAAGGACGCCAATTCTTTGCCGACTGGAAAAACTTCATATCCGTGCTTCTTCATCTTTTTTTTGATTTTGTGTGCGTATTTCTCCTCATTGACCGTGTCGCCAACTACCGCAAATACTTTCTGGTTCATTACTTCTTTAAGATCCATTCTGATTCCTCCTCTTTCGCTGTTAGTATCATTATACTCATTAGCCTTCTTTATTGTAAATGTTTTTCTTTTCCCAGTCTCATGGCTAAATGGAATGTTTTTATTAATATCATCAGTTCGTGCGCCAGAAGCGGCAACATGGACAGTCCTGTGAGAATGATCCACTCTTGAAGGGTAAGCGGTGTTGTTCCAAAAATTCCAGTTAAAAATGGAATCTCAGTCACCGCGACTTGCATCGCGAATCCAGTGACCACCGCAATGATCATCATGGGATTGTTCACGTGGTTGAATCGGAAGAGTGACCTGTGCAAATTTCGTGTGCCAATCGCATTGAATAGTTGAGAAATACCCAAAGCGGTGAATGCATATGTTTGCGAATGAATCAAAATTTCCGGATTTTTCAATATTTGAATGATATTTGAAAGACTGACGGCATGGTTCATCTCGACAAGATGGATGACCGGAGTATAAAGGAACGCCACAAGGGTGACAGCACCAATCACCATGCCAAAAATAATCAGAAAAGCAAAGCCGCCACCGGCGAACAAACTGTCTTTGGGATTTCTCGGTGGCTCATTCATAATTTCTTTATCGCCTGGATCCACACCCAATGCCAAGGCCGGGAGGGAATCGGTTATCAAGTTGACCCAGAGAATATGTATCGCCTTGAGCGGGGCTGCCAAACCAACCGCAATGGCTATAAGCATTGTTAAAATTTCTCCTAAATTGGATGAAAGCAGAAACAAGACACTTTTTCGAATATTATTGTAAATATTTCTACCTTCTTCAATCGCTTTCTCGATGGTCGCGAAGTTGTCATCCGTCAAAACCATATCCGCAGCACTTTTTGCAACGTCGGTGCCATCAACACCCATAGCCACACCAATGTCCGCAATCTTCAGGGAAGGTGCATCATTGACCCCGTCTCCCGTCATGGAGACTATATTGCCGTGGGACTGAAACGCCTTGACGATCATCACTTTGTTTTCGGGAGAGACTCTTGCAAAAACCTTAATGTTCAATACGATTTCGTTCAACTGCTCCTGGGTCATTGCATTCAGCTCATCACCTGAAATGCACTGGTTTTCATTTTCAGCAATGCCCAGATCTTTTGCGATCGCCAATGCGGTGTCCTTATGGTCCCCGGTTATCATAACCGTGGAAACCGAAGCTTTTTTAAATACGGCAACCGCGGCTTTTGCCTCAGGTCTCGGCGGGTCAATCATCCCAACGAGTCCAACGAAAATCAAATTTTCTTCAGAGCCGCCATTGTCATCGAATTTGACAGCCAGCGCGAGCACACGCAATGCAAGGACGGACATCTTTTTGGCCGCTTCCCGAATTGCCATAATATCCATTTCAGTGATCGGTCGGGTGTTGCTCTCGATTCGAATCGACTGACAATGGATCAATACCTGGTCCATCGCGCCTTTTGTGAATGCGACTATTTGGTCTGACAATTGGTCCCGATGAACAGTTGTCATCATTTTGCGATTGGAATCAAAAGCCTTCTCGTTGATCCTCGGGTGGCCGTTCTCCAGTATTTTTTTTGATATATTGAACTTCTCTCCCATGTCCAGCAACGCCAGCTCAGTTGGATCTCCCAGTCGTGTTGATTGATGTATGGTTGCGTCGGTGCATAATACGAGTCCGTTTATCAGCATGTGGTTTTTCACAGGATTCAGCTGTTCAATGTCCATCAGGTTTTCATCCACATAGGCATGGGTTACCGTCATCTTGTTTTGTGTCAGTGTTCCGGTTTTATCGGAACAGACAACACTGACAGAGCCCAACGTCTCCACAGCAGGTAATTTACGGACAATGGTGTTGACCCGAACCATACGCGAAACACCCAACGCCAAAACAATAGTGACAACGGCAGGCAGCCCTTCAGGGACGGCGGCGACGGCAAGGGATATGGCTGTTATGAGCATTTCAATAATGTCCCGTCCCTGAATCAGGGCCAAGACGAACAGCAATGAGCAGAGCACAATTGCAACGATGCCAAGAATCTTGCCAAGGTCCGCAAGTCGTTTTTGGAGAGGTGTCAGCTCGTCCACAGATTCGTTGATCAATTTGGCGATCTTGCCCATTTCAGTATTCATGCCGGTATTGACCACCACGCCTTCGCCTCTTCCATAGGTGACATGGGTGGAAAGAAAAGCCATGTTTACCCGATCGGCCAACGTGACTTCATGGGGCGCCACAAACTCCGATTTTTTTTGCACCGGAACAGATTCACCGGTCAATGCGGACTCTTCAATCTGCAAATTGAAAGTGTTGGTCAAACGAAGATCCGCTGGAACGATTCTGCCGGCCTCCAGCAGTACAATATCCCCGGGGACAAGATCCTGTGCGAGCACTTAGGTCAAAAGACCGTCCCGCCTCACCAGGGCCACAGGGCTGGACATTTTTTTTAGGGCCTCCAGAGATTTTTCGGCTCTCGACTCCTGAGCCGCGCCGATGACCGCATTCAACAAAATAACCGCGAAAATAATAACCGCATCGCCAAATTCCCTTAAAAACAATGAGATCATAACGGCAACGAGTAGAATATAAATCAACGGGTCGCGAAGCTGGGATAAAAATCTCTGCAATTTTGTTTTCGATGCCTTCTCGGTAAAGGTATTGGATCCAACTTCTGTCAATCTTTTCTGTGCTTCTTCCAATGTCAGTCCTTTTTCGGAATCGACTTTCATTTGGACCATTGCCGCATCGGCAGTGATTTGTTCAAACATTTCTTCTCCTTCTTTTGGCACTTGGCGAAGCGTTGGACTGTTGCTTGTAATAAAAAAGACCTTAGCCGACGCTTCAGATTATACCTCGTGTTGCTAAAAGTCTTGTTACCTGACGGGTTTATGTCCAGACTCAAAAAAGTCGGCTGTTGAACCATAAACTTAAAACTACTCCCTTTTGGTTTAGTTTATTCCATTGGACATTTTTTGTCAACCGCATCCAACAGGGACCTTTTTCTCATGATTTGGGAAACGATGCTCTGATTTAAGAAATCCAGCCCTAAAATTTCGGATGTGATCCCAATGAAGTCCAAGTGGTTCAAGTCATCCGGAGTGTCCATGATCAGAATCATCATGAGACCTTTGTTGATTTCTCTTGCCGCCTCCTCTGTGCGGCCCACTTTGTAAAGGGCATACCCTCTCTGGAGGTGATTGAAATGGATTAACCCATAGAAGTTTTTTTCTTTTTGTCTTGCGGCGACAATTTCACTAAGATCAATCACCGCCGCATACTGTTGTGATTTGATTTTGACCGCCATGAAAATATAGGAGCACATGAAATACAATTGTTTATATTCAACGCATCCAATTTTGACTTCCAACTGAGACATCACTTGCTCGATGATAAAATTTGCGGATCTTGTTCTGCCTTGATCCACATAGCACAAAGAAAGCAAAGCCAGAAATCTGATATGGCAGGATGTATATTGATACTTATTGGGCATGTCGGAAATCGCAAAAAGAATGGCATCTCTGGCTTCAATCACATCTTTCAATATAAAAATTTTGTTGAGGACATCGTTGAACTCCAATTCAAATTTCCAAGGGATGCGCTTGAAATCTGTGATTGCTTTGTCGATATTTTGGTATTTTGACAACGTTTTGAAATCCAATGTCCTTCTGCATTCCGAGAATGTATCCATCGCTTTTTTGACGGCGATGGGGTCTTCCGCATCCAAATAGGCATAATATTCAAGAAAGTTGATATTCAGTTTATCACCCAGTTTTGCAAGAATCATATTGGAGGGTGTGCGCAATCCTTTTTCAATCAGGTAGAGGTACTTGGCGGAACAAATACCTTCCGACAATTTGTCCTGGCTCATATTGCCGGCCAATCGAAATTCTCTGATGACTGTACCCATATATTTCACGGTCCGTCACCCCTTATGAAATCATCTCAAGCAGTGTTTTTTGGTTTAGTTCCTGGACGATGTTCTGGTTGAGTCGATTCATTTCATTATGAAAACGTTCATCCTGTTTGCTGAAGCCGGACACATCCCCGCACAGACAGTTGCTCACCAATATCTTTCCCTCCAAGGCTTCAATCACTTCTTTGAGGGTTATTGATTTAGGTTCGATTGAAAGTGTATACCCACCACAGCTGTCCCCTCTACCTCTGTAGGATCTGATGTAGCCGACCTGCTTCAGCTTTCTGAGAACTTTCATCAACATTGGCAATGAGATGTGTTCTCTTTCACTGATTTTAACGGATGAAATGATTTGCCCATCGACCTGGTACATTGTTCTAATGACGCGAATGGCATACTCGGTGATTTTATTGAATCGAAGCATAATTGGTCTCCTTTCGATTTGACACTATTTATACAATACATATTATGTATAATTTATATCATTTTAATCGAACTGGAGGGATCTGTATATGGAACAATTGTTCTATTGAGTTCTGTATTCACCCTTGTTTTAATTAATATTATTCTTATAATTTTAGTGTGATTTAAAATTAAAAAAATTAGATAAAGTAAATCGGAGCGGTTGTTTCTGACATCTTTTGATACTCGTTTACCAAGTCCTCCAGTGTTGTTTCATCCACAATGCGGTTTACGGTTTTGGTCATCATATCCCAGACATGAATTTTGAGGCACTGTTGAACGCTCCCATCGGATCCGCCATGGATTGTGTCATCCACTAAGTCCAGTTGGCCTTCCAATGGGCGAAGAATCATTCCAACCGTAAGATTGGAAGGGGAATCCGCCAGCACATATCCGCCTTGTGAGCCTTTGACGCTTTTTACAATTCCGGCTTTTCGCAATGTTGAAAAGACCTGCTCCAAATAATTGACTGAGATATCCTGCCGTTCAGCAATGGCATTCAAGGCAACATGTCCATCAATGGAATGAATGGCCAAATCCACCATGCCGCGAAGTCCGTATCTTCCTTTCGTCGATATTTTCATTTTTCTCCTTTTACAATCATTTAGGGGTTATATGGTTTAATGCAACAATTCCTTTGGATTTAGTATACCATAATGTGTCTTTGAAATTTTTCAACTTTTAAATAGAATACTCCTGATTGTTTTTCATGTGTCCCCTATTATAACATGCAGCCAAATCGGATAAGGTGACCCCTTCGGTCACGCGGTTTAATTCCACCATGATTTTTCGCCAAAATGCCCGAGTGACACAAACGTCATATCGGTCGCAGTGCGCTTCTTGTCCTTCGACAACACACGACACAGGGGATAGCGGGCCTTCCAATGCGTTCAGGACTTCTCTGACCGTTATATCCTCAGGTGCTTTAGCCAACGTATAACCACCTTGGGCCCCCCTGACGCTGTTGACAATACCGCTTCTCTTGAGCACGCCAAAGATTTGCTCCAGATATTTTTCCGATAATCCCTGTCTGTCCGCGATGCTTTTAATGTTGAGATGTGTCCCCTCACCATGTATTGTAAGGTCAAGCAACGCCTCCAGCCCATACTGTCCTTTGGTTGATATATTCATCATCCATCCTCCTGCTTCAATTATACCTTATCATTTCAAGAGGGTTTTCGCAATGAAACATTCGCTTCCTCTTTGCAGTGCCCAGACTTTGGGCATCCGGCACACGAATTGCCGCAGGCACAGACACCCTTTCGCTTGTCCCGATAAAGTTTCACACAAACCAACGAAATAAGGGATGCAAGGACAACAACGGTTAAAATATTTGCCCAATTATCAATAAACCACATGGCATTACCTCTTTATCAATCAATTGAATTTCATCATATAACAGTATTCCAACCTCCTGTAATAGTCCCTTTCCACAAAATCGGTGGGTTTCACGTCGATGGGTCTGCCATCGAAATAACACAGGCCGGCATCTTTCAGCAACGAATAAATGAACTGAGAACAAAACATTGTATTTGGCTTGAACGTCGCGCGGGTCAACAGACCCAGCATATTGTAAGCGCTTCCGACACGGTTGATTTCTTCCACCCTTGCTATCATCTCCTGCTTCTGGCAGCCGGTGCAGGCCAGTCGGTACACGATGATGGATGCCCCCGGTTTCTTTTGGAAGAAAGCCAATTGTTCTTTATTCAATCCGGGTGGGTAAAGTTTTTCTCCGCCGTTGTAGCTTACCACAGTTTTTAGTTCATAATCAAAACTGATTGAAATATGATTGTACATTTTTTGTGTAAAAACCGACAATAGTTCGCTGGCACTGCTGCCTGTGTCCGACATGATCAGATATATATATGGATCCTCCAGGCTTTTATTGCAATCTTCAAAATAAAGATCCGTCAACCCATTGCGGTTCACATAGGAAGTGATACTGTGTCTTGGCAAATCTGTGATCCATTGTGATATGTTTGTTATACTGAGGCAATTCTTGGTTTTTACAATGCCGTATTTTGCTTCGGCAATGCGATTTTTTCCATAAACAAGACTATGAAAGCTTATTGTGTAAACATCACTGACTGAGGGAAAGACTGACCGTCTGTAGTTCGCATAAGTGTTGACGATAAAAGGTGTATAAATAAAAACCACACCTAATATTTTTTTTAATATAAAAAGGGACCCATCCGTGGGTTCCTGATAAATCACCAGCTGGCAAAACACCATCTGCATCGTCACTATAGCCAGATAAATCTCAGTCAAACCGATTTTCCGGGCGGCAGGCAATCCGGAAGCACCGGTTTTGCCAATCAAAATGATGCAGATCGACGCATAAGACAACACAAAAATGCTCTTTGTGCCAAATGTGACAAAGGCGATACCCAAAATGCAAATAAAAAGAATCAGTGTTTTGTGTGCTCCCATGAATCTCCTTTGTTCAACAATTTCCTGCAAATACATCATTCAAGCTTTCACTGATGTCGCACCACCTCAAAACGCTCGATGGAAAAATGTTCATTGGGACCGATTCCCGCTTTTCGCAGGGCTATTGCAATTTGGTCTTCGATCGTGTCGATTCCTTCCAGATTGGGGAGTAAAAGTCCCCGTTTGCGGCCCAACGTGACGATGACGCCGTAACGCTTCACATCTAGCATATAGGTGGCTTTTATCGGTTCCGGTTCCCCCAGGACATCAACACTGTATTGCAGATCCGGCAATTCATTTGGATGGACGGGAACAAATCTTGGATCCTCGACACTTGACGCCACGGCATTTCGCATGATTTCCTCAGCGATGCTTTCGGTGGTGGGGGAAATCGTCCCGATGCAACCCCTCAGCTGACCGTTTTTCTTGATAGACACAAAAACACCGGCTTTGTTCTGTTTCAATTCTGAAGGCACCCAGTCCGGCATGGACACCGGTCTGCCTGATTTGACGTAGTGTTCCGCCGCGTACCGGGCAAGACGGATATAAACATCCCGTTCCGGTTTTGGAACGAACGAGGCGACGGCATACCCGACTCCGAATGGCCCTTGATAAGAGAACAGCTTGCTTTCGGTTTCCATTCCCTCCAACGCACCCGCCATCATGATGAATGCTCTCAAGCCGCATTCGCCCGCCGATTCACAAAGGGATTTGGGCAGAGAGATGAGCTTTGCGAAATCCGATGTTTTAAACGCATCTGTTACAATTCTATCGAACTTGGGGCCCTCTTTTGCGAATCCATAGGGTCCATCTTCGGTCAATTTGTGGGAAAGGTCTCCGCTTGCCAGAACAACGACCCTTCTGCCGGTCTCTTTGGCGACCTTGGCAATACATCGTCCAAGCGCAAAATGCTCCGCATTGGGCAATACGGAAATACCTATTCGGACTACTTTGTATGTGATCTTTTCTTGATCAACGAAATGAAGTGGAATGATGGTGCCGTGATCCAGGGAATCGTCCCGTTGACCGCGTATTCCGGCATGGATACCTTTTGCTTTGGTTTCCCGGCACAGGGCTTCCACAAATGCTGTATCATAAACGGCGTGTACCGATATGGAAGAAGCGTGAAATTTTGAAAGGTCGCCATGGGCTTCTTTGCCTGGAGAAATATGGATATAATCCTCATATATGACGCTATGGGGGCTGATTACGACGATGGTGTCCGGTTTCAGTTTAGCGATTTGCTTTGCTGCTTTGCGGCATGCATCGATTGTTTTCTGAATGTTTGCTTCTTCTCCTCTACCCACTTCCGGAAAGATGATGGGTGGGTGTGGCATGACAAATGCGCCGACAATTGACATGGGTGGCCTCCTTTCCTTGGCAGGTCTCTAACCTCTGCCTAAAATTCTATCTTCATTTTATGCTCCATTGGAGCGGAATGCAATAAATAACTGTTATCGATATCTATCCTTCGTCAATAATCTCGTCTTCAAGCAAGGAATCTTGTTGTCCGACGGCGCCAGGCAAAAGATGTTTTGGCAGGAAAGCCACCTCCGCGATCAGCGTCGGCACCACAGCGCTGGCGATGACAGCAGCAACAATAAAGGAGTATTGGTTTTGGGAAATAATATTGTGGGATAGGCCGAATAATGCGGAAATGGTTCCAAAGGTCAAACCAGTGGACATCATCAATGTATAGTACCACCTCTCTTTTGTGTTTTTTCGGAATATTTTAATTGACGGATATAGACCGATTATTTTCGATCCAACTTTTCCACCCAATAATATAAGAAAAATCAATGGGGCGGTCAGGATGGAAGATAAAGAAACCAGCATGCCAGCTCTTAAAAAATAAAAAGGGGTCAAAAATCCCACGGTCAAGGTTCTAAGCCTTCGTATCCAGTCGGAATCCTTGGCTGCGCTTCCCGCCAGCACCATACCGGCCAAATAGGCGGGCAGAACCGCTTCGCTACCAGACCATAGTGCCAGGGCACCGAGGGCAAAAAGAACAAAAATAATCCATTTGGTTCTGATCGCAGCGGTGTGATATGCATAGACCCGGGTCAGAAATCTGGTCATCAAGGGCAACGTTGCCAGCGCTACGGCCGTGAGCCCCACAAAGATCAGTGTTTTGAGGGTGAACGGCGAGAAAAGGAAGCTCAGGGCAAGGACGGTGATGATGTCGTTGACAAAACAAGCCCCCAGAACACCTTTGCCGTATTCGGTTTTATTCAAGCCTCTGCTAAGCATCACCGCGTACACCACGGCCACAGAGGTGGTGGAAAGCGCGACCCCGCATAATAAACTGGCTTGCAAGCTCCAACCTATCAGCAAATACGCCAATGCCCAGCATCCGGCAAAGGGAGCGGCAAATCCTATTATTCCAACAACAAGGACTTCTTTGATTTTTGTCTTCATTACAATGGGATCCAATTCAGCTCCGGCCAAAAATGTCAGGATGACCGCTCCTGCAGATCCAAGAAATTTCAGCCATTCCAAGTCCGTGCCCAAAGCGTCCGCTTTTCCCAATTGTCCTGCGACAGCCATCGTGGCCACTCCGACGCAAATCTCGATCAGGGAAACGGAAATGCCTATATGATAGGCGATGATCGCCGAAAGAATTGCCAGTGCAAGCCATAGCGATGCGATAATATAAATTTGCTCCATTTTGTTCGTCTCCTTTTATTACATGTAGTTGAGCAATAAAAATGACTCCGGTTCATGGAATAAACCAAAACCAGGAGTCATCAGCCTTCAGCATTTAAAGCGAACTCCATCGCTCGGTTATATTTTATAACAAATCGCATAGAAAGGCAATTGCAATGGACAAAAAGAACCTCCACGAAGAGGTTCTTTCTAATATCAAGTTTGATCAATTGTCAATTCATGCTATTTTTCAACACATTGACGATTTCGTCATTGCTTAGGATTCGGTAACCACCTTTCCGGATGAATGAGCCGTCGGCGATGCCTTCAATCATCTCTTCGGTCACTCCCAAATCCTTGATGCTCATCACAAGGCCAAGCTCTTTCATATAGGATTCCATTTGGTCCAGCCCTTCTTTGGCGATCTGTTCGTCTGATTTTCCTTCAGGGTTGACATTCCAGACATTCAAGGCGTATCGCTTGAATTTTTCAAGACCGCTTTTCAGGATGAATCTATAATAGGCAAGCGAAACAGCCGCAAGAGTCATGCCGTGGGTCGCATCAGTGTAGGCTCCGATGGACTGACCCATCATATGAACCATCCAGTCTTGGGATTTGCCTTTGCCCACAAGGGTGTTGAGCGCCCAAGTCGCTGTCCACATGATGTTGCTCCTCGCCTCATAGTCTGTGGGGTCTTTTATTGCGACTCTTGAACTATGAATCAACGACCGCAGCAAACCCTCCATAAGGTAATCGGAGGTGTTGTCATCCTCTCCGGACAAATACTGTTCCAGGATATGGGACATGACATCAAAGAATCCCGCAACCATCTGATACCTGGGAATGGTGTAGGTGAGCGCCGGGTTGAGTAGTGTGAACTTCGGGAATACATTGTCGCCGAACACATGACCGATTTTCAACTTGGCATCATGGTTGGTGATGACCGAGCCGCCGTTCATTTCCGAGCCTGTTCCAACCATGGTCAGAACACATCCAACAGGGATGATGTCGTTGTCGACATCTTCCATACGCAGATAGTATTTGACCCACGGATCTTCTTCACAATAGGTGGACACCGACACGGCTTTTGCATAATCGCAAACCGATCCGCCGCCAACCGCCAAAATCAAATCCACATGATGGTCCTTTGCCCGTCGGCACCCTTCATATAGTTTTTCGACCGTTGGATTGGGAATCACCCCTGCATCTTCGAAAACCTCCTTACCGTTGTCTTTGAGTATTTTTATGATTTTGTCATACAGACCTGTTCTCCGAATGGATCCCCCTCCGTACACAAATAGTATGTTTTTTCCATACTTTGGTAGTTCCTGGTTTAAATAATTCAACGAATCTTCCCCAAAATACAATTTGGTTGGATTTGAATAGCTGAAATTTCCTAACATGACAATTTCCTCCTTATTTTGACTTCTCATATTCTGCAACTTCCACCTGTCGGAATATCACATTGCCGATGAAAACTTGCCTGTGTTTTTTTATTTTAAATAAATGCTTCAAACAGTAAAATGTTCTTCTTCATATTGAAGCATCCGCTCCTCATATCCGTCCAGCTTCCAGTCCAGCTTGGCCAACACATCGTTCATCTCATCGATACGTGCTACGATTTGCTCCCGCTGTTCAAGCAGGAGTTTTTTCCGTGCTTGGATCGTCTCCGCGCCTTGATGGAACAGCTTGACGTACTCAATGAGTGTTTCGACTGAAACACCTGCCGAACGCATACATTTGATATATTCGACCCAACGGCAATCCTCATCAGAATAATCCCTTATCCCTCCAACGGTGCGGCGTACAGTTGGCAACAGTTTCACACGCTCGTAATACCGTAAAGTATCTGTTGTCAACCCATATTTTTTAGCCACTTCAGCGATAGTCATCATATCTTCACCTCCTCTATGTCAAGTCCTTGCTTTTCAACCACGTTTCGATCGTTTGGACGGCATTTTTAACGGAACCGCCATGGATTGCCAGTCCCTTTCCGATGGTTGCGTGAGCACATAGCTTTTTGATATCCCGCTCGCTGGCACCCATTCCGCCTCCTTCATGGGTACATATGGGAAGTATGGTTTTCCCGCTGAAATCATGGCCTTCCAGAAATGTCCAAACCGGCATCGGCATGGTTCCCCACCAATTTGGATAACACAGAACAATGGTTTCAAATTCATCAATGCTTTTTAGGGAATCCATCAATTTTGGTCTGGCGTCTGCTTGGAGTTCCTGTTTGGCTTCTTCCGTACAGGTGGTGTAGTCTTCAGAATATGTATGAATCGGATTTATCACAAACAATTCTCCTCCAGTCATTCCTTGAATCATCTTGGCTGCATATTCTGTGTTTCCAACCAAAAGATTGACGATTTGTCCGTTGACATAATTGTTTCCGGCCCTGGAAAAGTATGCGATCAAAACTGGTTTTTTCATATTTTTTCCTCGTTTGGTTTCAAAGTTTTGTTTCAGTGATCTTTATGAACAAAGTATAATACTTGGAGTCAGCTCCAAGTCAATGGTATTTTTCATTTTGATTGTTTTTATTCAGGAATTTTTATTTCTTCAAGAAAACAAGGGGCATGCTCTCTACTGATACTCTATCTGGCCAGGAGTTCGTGCTCATCCCTGCACCAAATAAAAGACAGCCACGAGGGCTGTCTTTTATTTGGTGGAGAATAGGGGGTTCGAACCCCTGGCCTCTGCATTGCGAACGCAGCGCGATCCCAACTTCGCCAATTCCCCAAGTTTTGGTTCTTCGAATATGTTACAACTTTTCCAGCAGAAAAACAAGAAAAAAACAGATTGAAGTTCACTCTTTTTCCCCGGCGATATGTCGTTTTTCCGAAATAACCGACATTGTGTTGAATATTGTTGGTTGAAGTCGATGTACCCATGATTTATCCTTATGGTACAAAGAATAAATGATGGGGAAAGCTTATGGTACGTCTTGTCACTTCCTTTCTCAAACACCCGGTGAGGGTTATCGTCATTTTCGCGGTCGCCGCTGTAATTTGTGGCATTTGCAGTTTTGGTGTGTCCACAAATTTCGATTTTGCTGATTATCTGCCCGATACCGCCAAGTCAACCATTGGACTTGACGTTTATAAGGATGAGTTTGGTGGAGATTTGCCAAATGCAAGGGTTCTTTATACCGATGTGACGTTGCGGCAGGCGCTGATGATGAAGTCGGACATTGAGAAGATTCCCGGCGTTTTAGACGTGGAGTGGCTGGATGACGTCGCTGACTTGAACATCCCTTTGAACGTTCAAAATCAGACAACTGTCGAAAATTATTTTAGAAACGGCAATGCTCTCTATACTGTAACCGTCGATGACGACACAAAGCAGGAAACCGTTGCAGCATTGCGAAAACTCATCGGGAACAAAGGCGCGTTGTCAGGATCTGTTGTCGAAGTGGCCAATGCAATGTCCTCCTCGGCAGGCGAGGTTCCCAAGATTGCCATGTTCGTCGTCCCTTTGGTGCTCATCATTTTATTGGTGACAACCAGTTCGTGGTTGGAACCATTTTTGTTTTTGCTGGCAATCGGCGCGGCCATCGTATTGAATATGGGCACAAACCTTATTTTTGGTCAAATATCCTTTGTCACCGCAACCTGTGCGTCGATTCTTCAGTTTGCCGTTTCCATGGATTACTCTATCTTCTTGCTCCATCGATTTGCTGAATACAAAAGTGAGGGACTGGAAACCCGGCCAGCTATGTTTTTGGCTGTCAAGCACGCTTTTTCTACAGTTTCCGCAAGCGCGATGACCACAATTATCGGCTTTTGGGTTTTGGTATTCATGAAGTTCAAAATCGGTCCGGATATGGGATGGGTTCTGGCAAAAGGTATTGCATTGAGTCTCTTTTCCATTATGATACTTCTTCCCGCGCTCGTTCTGGTTTCAGAAAAATGGATTGACAAAACCAAACATCGCCCTATTGTGCGGGATGTGAACAAACTGGCCAAAACCATGATCAGGTTTGAGATTGTCGTGTTGCTTCTGGTGGCTCTACTTGCCGTACCGGCATATCTGGCCCAGGGAAAAGCGAACTTCACTTTTGGAGCCTCTGAGTTTTTCAATGCCCAAACCCAAATTGGAAAAGACAGGGCATTGATTGAAAAAGACTTTGGAAAATCCAACGAAATGGTAATCCTCATTCCAAAAGAAATGCGTGGGAAAGAGTTAAGTTTCAGCAAAAAGCTGGAATCCATGAAGTATGTGACTTCAGTGATTTCTTATTCCAATTCAATTGGCAATGAAATTCCACCTGAACTTCTGACAGCCGCCCAGTATGATGCTTTCTTTTCAAAGCATTACAGCAGAGTTGTGGTCATCTCCGACCTGAGTACCGAAAGTCCCGAAGTGTTCCACTTGATCGATGGCATACGAAGCACAGCGAAAAGCTATTTTGGCGCCAATTATCACTTGATTGGAGAAAGTGTTTCCACATATGACATGAAGGTGATCATTTCCAAGGATAACAAAACAGTGACGGCGCTGGCCATTATTGGTATCGGACTGGTCATTCTGATAACATTCAGGAATTTCCTCTTGCCCATTCTATTGGTTCTGATCATCGAATGTGCCATCTGGATCAACCTTTCGGTCCCCTACTTCACAGATATCAAGCTTGTGTATATCGCCTATTTGATACTTAGTTCCATCCAGTTGGGTTCTACGGTCGACTATGCCATTTTATATTCAGACCGGTATGTGAATTTCCGCCAGACCATGGGCAAAAAGGACGCCATTGTAAAAACCAATCAGGTTTCCATCACAACAATTATCACATCCGCCTCGATTCTCGCCATAGCAGGATTTTGCATGGGATTCATCTCCAGCAACTATGCCATCAGTCAGATCGGCATCCTCATTGGTCGAGGCACCTTGTTGTCGGCTGTGGCGGTCATGTTCGCGCTGCCGGCCTTGTTAAGAATATTCGATTATCCCATTAAAAAGCTTTCTTTCAGCCCAAAGAAAAACAGAAAGGAGGAAGCGGAATGAAAAGAAGTCTACTGATTGCCATGGTGTTTCTTCTTGTATTCACTTCAACGACATTTATATCGGGCGCTAAACCTGAAAACACGCCGAAAGAAGAAGTGGTGTATGGCATGCTGGATGCTTCCGGTGTGCTTAGGAACATTTCCGTAGTCAATGGTTTCTACCTGGAAAAGCCAGGCACCATTGCCGACTATGGTAAATATACGAATGTTGAAAACTTATCCTCAGAAAAGGAAATCAGTCAAATCGGCAATTTCATATCATTTGAAGGAGCCAGTGGACGAACCTACTACAAGGGGACATTGAAGAACCGTGAGTTGCCCTGGATGGTGAGTATAAAATATTACCTGGACGGATCGGAAATCAATCCAGCCAAACTTGCCGGCCAATCAGGGAAACTTCGCATCAAGATCGCAACGGCAAAAAATGTTGATGTGAAGGAAAACTTCTTTCAGGACTTCGCACTCCAAATCACCGTTCCCCTTAAAATGAATCTGTGTAAAAATATTTCAACAACTGGATCGACCGTTGCGGAGGTGGGTGGCATAAGACAATATTCATATGTAGTGCTCCCCGGCAAAAATGGTTCCATTGAACTGACCGCCACAATCAAGGACTTTGAAATGGATCCAATCACCTTGGGCGGAATTCGGATGAATTTTGATTTACCGATGGATATCGGAGCCTTCCAAAAAGGTCTCTCCCAACTGGTCCACGCCACAACAACGTTGGATAGTGGCGCCGAGCGGCTTGTCAAAGGTGCAAAAGCCCTTGATGCCGGGATGTCGGATTATGCAAAAGGATTCAATACGCTGGTGGACAAACTTGATGAGCTTCAAGCCGGCGCTTCAAGTCTTAAAAATGGAATGGTTGAACTCAGCGACGGTTTGGCGGGTTTGTCCAACCAAGGAGACGCACTCCGCTCCGGCGCCGCGGCCATTGAAAAATCCGTTTTTGATTCAGCCAACGACCAATTGTCAGGAACCGGAACGCCAACATTGACCGTTGCCAATTATAGTGCTATCCTTGATGGGAATCCAATGTTCGCCGATTTGAAGCAACATCTGGATCAGGTCACACAGTTTGTCGCAGGAGTCGACTCCTACACATTGGGAACCTCCCGGTTGTCCCAGGGAGCGGCCGCCTTGTCAGGCGGAGCGGCAAACCTTTCTGAAGGAATCGACACTCTGGCCGGTGGATTGAACACTCTTTATTCCGGTTCTGTGCGGCTGAACAACGGAATGAAAACATTCCTTCAAGGAGTTTCAGAATATCGTTCCGGAACCAAAACGTTCAAACTGCGGGCTACGAAAATGGAATCGACCGTCAACAAACAATTGGATTCCATGTTGGCGCTTTTATCGGACAAGGGTAAAGTCTACCAGTCATTTGTATCAAACGAAAACACCAATGTGAACTTCGTGCAATTTATTCTGAAAACCGATGGAGTCGCTAAAAAAGCCGCAACGCCGGCAAAGGAGCCGACAGCCGCAAAAGAAAGCTTATGGGAAAAATTCCTTGATTTGTTCCGTTAATGCCCTTGGCTAAATAAACAAAACATTTAGCATGTCCAATGAACAGGAGGCATCACAATGCAAAGCATTACAGTACTCGGAGCCAGTGCCCTCAAACCTGGGGAAATGAAGAAATTTCATGTGGCTGAAACAGATTTGCTCATCGCCAATATTGAAGGTACCTTTTACTGCATCTCCAACACCTGCACCCATATGGGAGGTTCCCTCGCCGATGGGATTCTCACAGATGGCATCGTCAAATGCCCACGCCACGGTGCGGAATACGATGTGAAAACCGGCAAATGCGTAGGCGCTCTGACGATGTTCTTTGTCAAGAAAAAAACCGGAGATGTCAAGGCATATCCGGTTCAATTGATCGACGGAAATGTGGTCGTGGAAATTTAGCGAGGCACGATTTCAAGCCAATACCCGTCCGGGTCCTCGATAAAGTAGACGCCCATCCCCTCGTTGATAAACACGACGCAACCCATTTTCGTGTGCTTTTCCAGCGCTTGGGCATATTCTTTTTTTGCAACTTTAAACCCATAATGGAATTCTTTGTCTCCCAGATTGTATGGAGTCGTTCTTTCTTTGACCCACGTCAATTCCAATTGGAAATCCGTGTCGTCGTTGCCGAGAAACCGCAACTTGAACTGGCCGTTTGGACCATCGATGCTGCGAACCACTTTGAGTCCCAGTGCTTTTTCATAAAATTCAATGGACTTTTCCAGATCAAAAACATTGATGGAACTGTGATAAAATTCAAATTTCATGGCGCCCTCCTTTGTATGCCGCAATGATTCAGTGACCTTGAAACAACTGGATATGAACGCCATTGAGATCGTTGAAGAAACAAAACTTCGCCATTGGTCCCGGTGACAGGATGGGACTGTGGGGGATATTCCGGCTATCAAGCATTTTGATTTTTTCATCCAAATCGGTAACGGCAAAACCAATGGTTACACCTTCGGCGGCTTTGACCGGCACCCCCGGCTGACTGATGATTTCAAATTTGGTCTCATCGCCACCCAAAAAAACAATTTCTCCCCCCTCGCCGAAAGGGAATCTCCGGTCAATGGGCAACCCTAAAAGCCATTGGTAAAATTCAATGGTACCTTCCATGTTTTCCGTGTTTACCGTGACATGACAAATCATCTTCTCCTCCTTCTTCCGGCTTGTTGAAACCGGCAACCCAAATAATGTTTGCATAATTTCTATTTTACTTAAATAAGTTATATATTGTTTATTCTTCTGTGTATTTTTTTATTTTCTGGTAAGCCTGTGACTGGCTGATGCCCAATTCTTTTGCAACCTTATAGGAGCTTTGACATTGATTGTATGTTTCAATGATAATCTTTTTTTCAGCCGCTTCCATCAAGTCTTTGAGTGTCTTTTGTTGATCCTTTGCCATGGGGTCGGACAGTTCGCCTGTTTCCGACATCGCAGCCTCAGATAAACTGTCGCCCGTCGCCTCCGGTCGATCATCTGATTTCTCCGCGGGGGTAACAACGTTGCAATACTCCGGCGGCAAGTCATCATCGCTTAGCACCGTACTGTTGGTGGTGATATAAAGCCGTTCGATGAGATTCTCAAGCTCCCTGATATTTCCAGGCCATGGATAATTGATCAGCTTGGACAGAAGCTCCACAGACAATCTTTTTTCGGTCTTGTATTTCTCGGCGTTCTTTGCCATGAAAAAGTGGATCAGCGTGAAAATGTCGTCTTTTCTTTCCCGCAGCGGCGGTATGTAAATCGGAATTACGTTCAGTCGGTAATAAAGATCTTCCCTGAATTTTCCCTGTTGCACCAGCTTTGTCAAATCCTTGTTGGATGCGGCAATCAAGCGAAAATTAATTTTTCTTGGAACCGTTTCACCAACCCTTATCACCGCTTTGTCTTGAATGACATTCAGCAGTTTCACCTGCATATGCATGGGTAAATCGCCAATCTCATTCAACAGGATGGTTCCGCCGTTGGCGACTTCAAAGTAGCCCGGTTTTCCCTCGCCTTTGGCACCGGTGAACGCGCCTTTCGCATACCCGAAGAACTCCGACTCCGCCAATCCTTCCGGCAACGCGCAACAGTTGATATTGACCAATCGTCCTCTGTAAAAGCTGGATTTTGAATGAATATAAGTTGCCCAATAGTCTTTCCCCACACCGGTTTCACCTTGCAGCAGCACGTTGGCGTCGCTTTGTGCCGCCCTATCGGTAAGGGTCAGGACTCTTTCCATATCGTTGCTCTTTGTGACCAAATTGTCGATGATTTTTTCTTTGCTGACGATTTCCAAGGTGTCGACGTTGATGAACTGATTGGTCAGCGCTTCTTTCTCCCCTACCAATTCGAAGTTCTTTTTGAGGGTTTCAATGTTGCTTTTAATGTCTTCGACCAGCCGCCGATTCATCTCAGATTTAAAATCCTGATATGCCAAATCAATGCCAAGCACTCCCATCAGCGCGCCTTCGGATTCGCTTCGTCTGCTAAAAACAGGGACGCTGTAGGTGATGACCTCTATCCGCATGTAAGGATCGAAATAGGATCTTGTGAATCCGCCGGACTTCACTCTGATGGACTCGTAGTACCACCATTTTAAAAATGAGTTTTCCGGAGAAAAATCCCTGATATATGTCATATTGTGTTCGCATGTGTCCCATTCTCCCAAATTTTCAATGCAGACCCCTGCCCCAAGCTCATCCGGTCCCAGTTGCGGGGTGGATTCCGGCGTGAACTGAAAATAAATCTGTGCAATCAGATTTTCCGATTTCGCAGATTCGATAAGGAGCTCTTTCAGCCATTCATCTTGCAGTTGGTATATGTATAGTCTGTCCTCACCCAACCTTTTCATATCCACTTCCAATGCCAGCCGATCGCTGATCGTCTTTGCTATATTGGATACACGCAACCCAAATGGCGTTTCTTCTTTGCCCATGGTACACCTCAAGTTTCTGTTTCAACGCAACAAATGAATCATAACAGACAATAATTCTTGCGTCAAATCTTTCCATCCATTAAAATTGGTATGGAACTTGCGTTATATATTGTCAGCAACATGAAACGAAAGGACTGACAATGCAAATTTCACAGAAAATGAAAAACATGGAGACTTCGTCCGTACGGAAACTCACCCGATACGCTGACGCCGCAAAAGCCCGAGGCCTGAAAGTCTATCACCTGAATATCGGTCAACCGGATTTGAACACCCCTGAAAAATATTTTCAGTACATCAAAAACTTTGATGACAAGTCCACAGAATACATGCCCTCTTTGGGGATGCCACACCTCATTGACGGGATCAAGGACTACTATGAAGCTCTGAACATACACTTCGACTCGGCTCAAATCGCTGTCACCACCGGTGGCACAGAAGCCTTGTTGTTTTGTTTTTTAGCCATCACGGACCCCGGCGATGAAATACTCTTGCCGGAGCCTTTTTATTCTAACTACTCCACCTTCTTTACCATTGCCGGCGCCACCTGTGTGCCGGTGACCACTTGCGTGGAAAATGGATTTCACTTTACCCTGGAAGATCTGGAAGCCAAGGTGACAAAAAAAACAAAGGCGATTCTGATCTCCAATCCTGGAAATCCCACAGGTGCGGTCCTGGCTATGGACGAAATTCGAATGGTGGCGGATTTTGCGACATCACATGATCTATTCGTCATCGCAGATGAAGTGTACCGTGAATTTGTCTTTGACGGACGTCCGATTTCAAGCTTCGGGTTTTTGGAAGATATTGCGGACCGCTTGATACTGGTCGACAGTGTCTCAAAAAGATACAACGCTTGCGGCGCCAGAATCGGCGCAGTACTCACAAAAAACACCGCGGTTTTCTCTGTCATCTCCAAGCTTTGTCAAGGAAGGTTGTCCTGCTCAACCATTGAACAGGTTGGAGCCATTGGTCTTTATGCCTCCGACATGAGTTACGTTTATAATGCACGGGATCAGTATGAGTCCAGGCGGGAAATCGTCTATCGGATGCTTAAGGATTTTCCTGGAGTGGTATGCAAAAAATCCGAAGGCGCCTTTTACATGATTGCCAAGTTGCCGGTTGCAGATGTGGAAGGCTTTCTCACCTGGCTATTGACAGATTTCGAAATCGACGGTGAAACAGTTATGGCGGCGCCCGCCGCCGGGTTTTATAAAACGCCCGGTTTGGGTGTCGACGAGATTCGCATAGCCTATGTGTTGGAAGAACATGCGCTGACAAAGGCGATGACGATTTTGACCAAAGGCCTGGAAACATATCTCACATTGATATAGAGTTCCAACGGAATTTTATATAGATATTATTTTATTTTATAAAGGAGGCAAAAATGTCTGAAGAAACATTGTTAACAAAGAAAAGAAAACTATCTTTTCCCTCGGCATGGTTGATTGTATTCATTTTATTGGTCATTGCCGCAGTACTGACTTATCTGATTCCTGCGGGTTCCTATTCCACGTTGCTTTACAACGAAGAAACCAGTGCTTTCACCATCACGGCCCCCAATGGGGATGAAAGCGAAGCTCCTGCCACACAGGCCACCCTTGACAAATTTGGCATCAAGACAGATTTGGAGAAATTGGTTGACGGCACCGTATGGAAACCTATTGCCATCCCGGGCAGTTATGAGAGGGTCGATGCCCAGCATCAAAGCCTTGTGGATGTCATCATGTCCACAGTTAACGGGGTGTATGAAACGGTGGACATCATGTTCTTCGTCCTTGTTTTGGGAGGGTGCTTGGGAATACTCACCTACTCCGGCGCGTTTACTGCCGGTATCGGGGCGTTGAGTCGAGCGACAAAAGGCAAGGAATATATCCTGATTGTCGCCATGACGTTCCTGATTTCCCTGGGGGGAACCACTTTTGGCATGGCGGAGGAAACCATGGCCTTATACCCAGTTCTGGTTCCTGTATTCCTGGCTGCCAGGTACGATGCGTTGGTGTGCGTCGCCTCAATCTACATGGGGTCCACCATCGGATGTATGTTCTCCACGGTAAACCCCTTCTCGGCGGTTATCGCGTCCAATGCGGCCGGTATTGACTTCACGTCTGGAATCTATTGGCGGCTTGGTGGATTGGTCATCGGTGTTGTCATCGTCATTTTGTATATCATTCGATACGCCACCAAAGTGAAGGCGGATCCGACCAAATCATTGATTTATGACGAACGCGCAAAAATCGAAGCAGCTTTTGAAAAGAAACATGAAGTCGAACCGTTGAACCGTCGTTACTCCATCGCTCTCATCGTATTTCTTGCTTGCTTCCTGGTCATGATCTATGGCGTCATCAATTTGGAATGGTGGTTCGGTGAAATGACCGCTGTATTCCTGGTTGGCGCTTTCATCCTTGGAATCATTTTGAAAATGCCGGAGAAAGTCTTCTTCGACGAATTCATCAACGGTGCTTCCGCCTTGGTCGGCGTCGGCATCATCATCGGATTCTCCCGAAGCGTCAACATCTTGTTGGAAAACGGGAAAATCCAGGATACCATTTTACAAAGCCTGATCAGTGGAATCGGCGATATCAACCCCTATGTATTTTTGATCATCTTGATGTTTATCTTCCTGATTTTGGGATTTTTCATCAATTCCTCCTCGGCTCTGGCGGTATTGACCATTCCAATTATGGCGCCTGTCGCCGATGCGGTAGGTCTTCCCAGAGAATTGGTTATTTCAGCCTATATCTACGGATTGGGAATTATCACAGCAGTGTCTCCTTGCAGTCTGGCATTGATCACCTGTGAGATGGTAAAGGTTCCATATGTGAAATATGTGCGGTTCCTCTTGCCTCTTATGGGAATATTGACCATACTTGCGGTAGTGATGTTGCTATTGCAGGCGGCTTTTGCCTGATTGATGTAAGGTGAACAAAATGGATATTAGAAATGAATTGGAAAAAAACAGAACACGTTTCATATCGGATTTGGAAGGATTGATTGCCATCCCCAGCATCGCCACAGACCCGGAGGGACCCTATCCTTTCGGCAAAGAGGTTCAGCGTGCCTTTGAGTATATGCTCAATTTAGGGGAATCCATGGGTTTTGCGACAAAAAATGTCGACAACTATGGCGGTCATATCGACTGGCCGGGGACAGAAGAAGGTGTGATGGCAATTGTGGGTCATATCGACGTTGTACCGATCGGCAGCGGATGGACCGATGACCCTTTCAGCGGCAAGTTGGAAGAAGGTTGGTTGTTCGGCCGTGGCGCACAGGACGACAAGGGTCCGACGATGGCAGGGCTTTATGCCATGAAAGTTCTGAAAGACTTGGGATATCAGCCGAAAAAAACGATTCGTTTGATTTTGGGGCTGGATGAAGAAGATAATTGGAACGGCATGAAGTACTATTTGGAAAAAGAAAAAGCGCCAGACTTCGGGATTGTGCCCGATGCGGAATTTCCCCTTGTCCAATGCGAAAAAGGACTGTTTGAATTCGATTTGGTCCATTCAACGTTCAACACCCCCACCGGATCGTCAGACGATCTTCGTCTGGTCAGTCTCATTGGAGGGGATGCCCCCAATATGGTGGCCGGATTTGTTGAAGCCCGCATTTCAGGGAAAGCCTCCAAGCTAGAAGAAATGAAACGGCAGCTTGAAGAACGTGCCGCCAGCCTGGATTATAATGTCAAGGCAGCAATCGTGTCGAACGGAGGAATGAAGGAGCTAACCCTCGGTGTCACCGGGGTGCCAGCCCATGCAGCCATACCCGAAAGAGGCAAAAATGCAATTTCAATGGTATGCCACCTGTTGAGCGGCATTGCGTTCTCCAACGAAGAGGCCAACCATTTTGTGGATTTTTATCAGCAAAAAATCGGCTTTGCATTGGATGGAAGCAAGTTGGGCTGCAATATGGAAGATCAACTTTCCGGAAACCTGACATTCAATGTCGGAAAGGTGCTCTTCAACCAGGATGGTTGCAAGTTGACCTGTGATATCCGATATCCGGTGACCAAATCCCAGGACATCGTCACAACAGCCATTGAAAAAGGTCTTGAAGGCACCGGATTCGTTTTGGAAGTGTTGGACCACATACACTCCATTTATCAGGAATCAGACAATCCGGTGGTTATCGCTTTGATTGAAACATATCGGGAAATCTCCGGTGACACTACGACACAACCCACCGTCATGGGTGGCGCCACTTTTGCCAGAGCCATACCAAATTGTATGGCCTATGGGGCGCTTTTCCCGGGAGATCCGGAACTGGAGCACCAGGCGGATGAAAAAGTGGAGATTGCGCAGCTTCTCAAGGCAGCTCATATTTATGGCGAGGCCATTTACAAACTCACAAAATAGCTAAAAAATCATTGCATGAAAAAACCGCAGATTGGGTTTCAATCTGCGGTTTTTGATATTCATCAAACGGATGCCAGAATATCCTTCACATAATTGGGCAGCGCAAACGCTCCTTTGTGCAAGTCCGTATTATAATATTTGGTTTTGAGGCCAAACTGATTCCATCGATCCTCTTTGATGTCCAATACCGGATCGAAGCTCTTGGAAGCAAAGCCAAAATACCAGTATCCGGAAGCGTAGGTTGGTGTATTGAATCCATATACTCTGGCAATGGGGAACACTTCACGAATTTTTCGATGCGCCTTTTGCATCTCCTCGATGTCTCCTTCATAAAACGCACCCTCATGCTGGTTGATGAGAATGCCGTTTTCGCTGAGGATACGGCTGCAGTTTTGATAAAAGGCCACAGTGAACAGTCCTTCCCCCGGGCCGGCCGGGTCAGTGGAATCCACAAGAATCAAGTCATAGGAAGCGTCTTTGGCTTCCGCCACAAATTTCAACCCATCCTGTATCATGAGATTCAAGCGTGGCTCTTTTTTGTAGACCGAGGCCATGGTGGGAAGATATTTTTCACTGGCGGAAACAACAGATCCGTCGATCTCCACCATATCGATTTTTTCGATGGAAGGATAGCGGGAGATCTCACGGGCTGTACCGCCGTCTCCCCCACCGATGATCAGGACTTTTTTGATGTCCGGGTTCACCGCCATGGCCGGGTGGGTAATCATGTCATGATACACAAATTCATCCCGCTCCGTCACCTGGACATAACCGTCCAAAACCAGTACGTTGCCGAAAGTATCATTATGGAACAATTGTATCTGCTGAAAGTCCGACTGCTCAACATGGAGCATTTCTTCTATTTTGAACGACAACTTGACATCGTCCTCAACATGGTATTCCGAATACCATATATCGCTATTTTTGACAAGCATGGCTTTCCTCCTTTTCTTTCATTGATGGGTTCGGGTTATTCAGGCAAATTCTTGCCATAGAAAACTTCGTCCATCTCTTTTCTGACTTTTGAAATAATCATATTCAGCTCCTCCGGGCTCAAATCGTCCACGGAAAAGTTGAAAAAATAATTGTCCAGGTCGAAATTTTTCAGTTTGCATTTTGTATGGAAAATGTTTTCCTGAAAAATGTTCACATCAATCGTGAAATACAGATCTAAAAGATCCTGACGGATATAGTTCTGAATGGAGTTGATGTTGTGGTCGATGAAAATCTTTTTACCGTTTATTTTACGGGTGAATCCACGTACCCTGTAATCCAAGGTCATCATGTCCGCCGCGAAACTTTCAATCAGATAGTTCAGCGCCATCAACGGCGAAATTTCTCCGCAGGTCGACACATCGATGTCAGCTCTGAAAGTGCAGATGCCGCCATCCGGATGGTACTCGGGATAGGTGTGCACCGTGATGTGGCTTTTATCCAGATGCGCTGCGATGGATGGATTGTTCAATGTTCCGGGATTACAGACCGGAAATGACTGTACGCCTGTTTTAGGCGGTTCGCTTTGCTCGCATATGAGCATTGTCACGCTGGCGCCCTGTGGCTCATAATCCTGCACCGCGATATTAAGGATCTTCGTTCCAATCAGCTCAGATACATTACATAAAATCTCTGTGAGCTTTGCGGCGCTGTACTGCTCATCGATATATTCAATATAGGACTCTCTGTCAGCGACAGTTTTCGTATAACAGATGTCGTAAAGATTAAAACTTAGCGTTTTGGTCAGGTTGTTAAACCCATAGAGTGCCAGTTTTTCGCTTTCCAATCCGTTCTCACATCCCTTCCTGTTTATTAGTAATACGACATATGATTCTAGCACAAAAAATCAAAAAAAGTAATGGGATTTCTGTAATTCGTCCCATTACTTTTAAATTTTGTTCGGCAGGCACGCCTTATTTCGTCTCTTGCGCCTGGTCAATCTCGTAATAACGGTCCCATTCAAAATTACAATCCAGACACCGGTACACACCGCTGCCTGCCACACCGCCGCAACAACAATTGACAACAGCTCTGCCTTCTTCCACATCTCTTTTGATTTCCGGCACGCATAGTGCGCTGGCGGGTACTACTTTTGCGATATGGCTGGAGCCGCACCTATAACATTTTCTCTCCATAACATACTCCTTTATTGTTTGGTCCATTCCGAATCGTTGCCTGTCAATCTTCAGTCACGGTGATTTGTCAAATAGGTCGGGATGCTTTCCCTGAAGAATGAAACGAAAGTCTCGGTCATTCTTTCCTGGCTGTCCGGCAATACATTCAATGCTTGCTGGATTGCGACACCGTCCATCGCCGCCACCAAAAGCGCCGCGACATTCCGCTGATATTTTTCATTTTTCAAGCCAAAGGACTCTTCAAACAATTGGGCGGTGTTGTCAATGATCGCATGGTAATTTTCTTTGTATTTTTTTTTGACCGGATGATTTCTGGCCACCGTATCCATCAAAAGCAGAATGTAAAGTTTCTGCTCTTCAGATTTGGACAATCGTTTTCCGACTTCTGCAACGATTTCGTCCAGCAATTCTCTGCCTTTTTTGTGGTTTTCGTTCTTGACGGACTCGGCCAAACGATGAGTGAACTGAAGAGATTGTTTCATCACGTCAAAAAGCAGTTCATCCTTGTTTTTATAATGGTGATAGATTGCTCCGGTGGTCAAACCGGCTTGGGTCGCAATCTTCCTCACAGTCACTTCCTCCATGGGATTTTCCTGCATCACCAAAATAGCCGCGTCGATTATTCTCTGTTTTCTTACGTTGACTTCCTTCATTGTCATTCCCTCATGTATTGTTTTGTATCATCTTACCACAAATCGGTTTATTGTGCCAAGGATTTGACTTCTTTATACCCAGCCAAATCCGTATAAAGCTCCGCTTTGTATGGATTTCGCTTTGTTGCCCTGACCTTGTATATCATATAGGCAATCACAGCGACATTGCTGGCCAGGGCAAGGGCGCCCCAGAATGTATAAACTGCCGGATTGTAAGTGGATCTCACCATGAATGAACCCTGGTCAAGGAAGGATGGGAACGTCTGGGCGAACATGCACCAGATTGCCAATGTCTGGGCGCGGTGCTGGAGCCATGCCCCCTTTCCCAATGTAAAGGAACACAATGTCGGTGCGAAAAGCAAAGCGAACCCGGCATACCAGGAATGGGTGGGGATACAGTTGTAGGTATAAGTGAAATTCCACAAGTCGTAAGCGATAATCCAGAACCATAGCATATCGGGCCACAGCATATCCCTGCTGCCGTCCTGTCTGGTTTTTTTACGGATGACGATGCCGAACCAACCCGTGATGGCAATGATGTTCAAAATGCCTGCAATGCCGTTCATAAAGTTCCAGGGTCCCCCCAAAACTCCTGTCACTTCCCCCTCAATTCCACCAGAATTGGTCATCCAGTACTGCAACCCGACCTGGAAATCACGTGTAACCGCCTCCAGAATATTGATCGCCAAAATCAGGGGTGGAAAGCATAGCGCGATTTTATTGTCCGCAAGGCGCCAAGTGACCTGTCGGGTAAGCTTGTCTTTCCTCTCCAAGTGACGAATGGCCCAGAAGCCGATGCAGCCTGCAGTGGAAGAATACACCTTCGCCAAATGGAACCAATCGGTGTAGGTTTGCTGTCTTAAAACTGTAAACCACATGATGCTCAGCGCCAGCGGTAAAATGACAAAGCTGCAAAACCCGGCCCACTTCCATCGGCGCGCGAACTCGTTGAAGCCAAAAAGTCCTGCAAAAACCACTAGCCAAATGCCCCAGCCTGACAATAAGGTCGCTCCGTCAGCAGCATTGAATGTAAACATAATACTCCTCCATTCATTGTGAATACTAATATGCGATAATTTCTTTGATTAAAAAATCTTTGCCTTCTATGATTTCAATTGAGAGTTTCATCTCCTCGAGCGTTGTTCCATCCACGGCGGCGGGATAGCATCGCTCAATATATTGAGGCACCACCGGAGACATCTTTCCAATTTGCAACACCAAGGTGTCCACTTGAGACAAGTGGTGTTTCACCACGAAATCTTCAATTGTTTTGACAATCTCTATGACAATTCCAAGTTCGTGCATTGTATTTCCTCAAGCCTTCATTCCCAGATTTCTTTTTATTTTTTTGATGGCGATTTTGCCTTTTCGTTTCAAGGCGTGTCTCATGACGATTGGTTTCATGTCCGGCAACGCCGCACCCTGTCCATCATAGACACGAGTCAGGGAAATGGCGTCGAACTTGCATTTGGTGGTGCAGACGCCGCAACCGACGCACAGGAATTCATCCACCACCGTCGCGCCGCAGCTCAGGCACCTTTCCGTTTCCAGCTTCACCTGCTCTTCGGTAAAGATCCCTCTGCCATCTTTGAATGCGAGGCGTGGCGCATTTCGCTCCTCTTCTGGGTATTGCCGTTTTGAAAGGTCATATCCGGCCAAATCCAAATTGGTTTTGTCCAAGGCATGATACTCCCGTTTGCTTCTTCCGATGAGCAGACTTTGACCCGGTTGTACAAATCGATGAATTGAAATGGCTGCCTGCTTTCCCCGGGCAATCGCGTCGATGGCGAACTTCGGGCCTGTCACGCCATCTCCACCGCCAAAGACATCGGGTTGATTGGATTGATAGGTGAATGGATCCACTTTCAACGTCCGGTTGGGATTGAATTCCATGGCGGAGTCCATGGGGATGCCTCCCCAGTCGATGCCCTGCCCCACAGAAATCAAGACTGCTTCCGCAGGCAGGATACAAGTGGTTTGTTCATCATATGACGGGGCGAATTTCCCATTTTCATCAAAAAGTTTCAAGCATTTTTTAAATTCCACACCGACGACCAATCCATTTTTTCTGATAATACGGGTTGGGCCCCATCCATTTTGTACCTCAATTCCCTCACGGGCGGCTTCCTCCAGTTCTTCCGGAAGGGCCGGCATCTCTTCCCGGCTTTCCAGACAGACCATGGTGACTTTTTCTCCACCCACACGGGTGGCGGATCTCGCCACGTCAATCGCGACATTCCCGCCGCCAATGACAATCACATTGCCCGGCAATTCAATACTCTTACCAAGATTGATGGATTTCAGAAAATCCACACCATAATAAACCGCCTGTCCTTCTTCCCCTTCAATGCCAAGTTTGCGGGAAACCTGGGCGCCAATGGCCAGATAAAACGCTTCATAACCCTGTTGTCTCAATTGATCCAATGTCAAATCCCGCCCGATTTCAATGCCTGTGACGAATTCCACGCCGATTTCTTTCAGTATCTGGATTTCACTGCGGATGATGTCCTTTTCCAGGCGGAACGCCGGAATGCCCAGGCTCAGCATGCCGCCCAGCACGGTTTCTTTTTCAAATACCGTGACGCGGTAGCCATCCAACGCCAGATAATATGCACAGGTCAACCCAGCGGGACCTCCGCCCACCACTGCGATTTTGTTGCCATAATGATGCCGGATCGTCGGTATGAATCGGTGCCCGGCGGTCAAATCTTGTTGGGCGATGAATTTTTTGATGTCGTCGATGGCAACCGGATCATCCACTTCACCTCTGGTGCATTCCGACTCACAGCTTTTGGGACAGATCCTCCCGCAAACGGCGGGAAATGGATTTTCATTTTTTATGAGTTCCAAGGCTTCCCTATATTTCCCCTGGGAAGCAAGTTTAATATAACCAGGAATGGATATATGGGCCGGACATTGTGTTTTGCACGGGGATGTGCCGCTGTTCAGCACTTCTGTGCGGTTATAGCGATACTCTGTGTTCCAATGCTCCGGACCCCACTCGGTATCCTCCGGCAGATCCTTCCTAGCCGGAACCGCAACCGGTGTCTTGGTACAGATTTTTTGTCCCAGCTTCAGGGCGTTCACCTGACAACCGGAGACGCATTCCCCACACCCCACACATTTTGTGGTGTCCACTTTTGACACGTAGTTTGACCGCACCATGTCCGGATTCAAATACATCTCCGCCGACCGAAGCGCCAGGCAAGAGCATCCGCAGCAATTGCAGATCGCATGGGTTTTTCCGGGCCCATCGGTATTTGGAATCTGATGCACCAAACCGTTTTCTTCAGCTCTTTTGATGATGTCGAACGCTTCCTCCCGTGTGATGGCGCGGCCCCGTCCTGTGCGGACGTAATACTCCGCCGCGTGGCCCAGCTGGATACACATATCCTCTTTCAAGTGGCCGCATCCCTCTCCCATGGCTTCCCGGACTGTTCTGCAAGAGCAATCTGATACTGAAAACTTGTCATTTTCATTGAGATACTTGGAAATTTCTTCGTAAGATGCCCGCCTGGATTCTCCCTGAATTGCCATTTCAATGGGAATAACCCGCATCAGGCCGATGCCGACAGGAAAATTCCCTGCGGTCGCCGGGCCCCGTGCCCGCCCGTATTCTTCAAATGCCTGAGCGATCTGCGGATATTTCTTCACGTTTTCTTTGTTGTTCACCATCATTTCCATTATGCCCGGCACCCATGAATCATGCCAATACTGGTCCACTCCATCGATTTTGTTGACAAAGCATACCCCCGCCATGGAAAGATCCCATAAAAGCGCAGCTGTCTCATCCACTGTTTTGCAGCAGCGCTTTGCGATATCCTGGGCGGACCTTGGTTCACGGAAAGCCAGATGCATGGCGACGTCAGCCATCTCATCCGTCACCACCGGCTCAAGAATTTTGTATTCCGGGTCGTTTTCTGTGAACGCGTTTTTCCCATTGGGTTTTCGGTTGCTGATTTTATTGGCCAGTGCCAAAACCTTTTCTTTGGGCATGATTTTCTCCTCCTGCAGCAAATTCCTTTATTATTACCGGTCTCTTGGGGCCTCAATATTTCGGATGCCCGTTCCAACGATTCACCTCATCTCGCAGCCATGCCGCCCAGCGGTCCATTCCTTCTCCGGTTTTTGCCGAAACAGGGATCACTGTGATATTTGGATTCAATTCCTTAACACGTTCCACCACAGCATCCAAGTCAAAGTCAAAGATGGGTTTCGTATCGATTTTATTGATCAAAAGCACATCTGCAATGGAAAACATCAATGGATATTTCAGGGGCTTGTCATCTCCCTCCGGTACGCTCAGAATCATGGCATTTTTGGAAGCGCCGGTATCGAATTCCGCCGGGCACACCAAGTTGCCGACATTTTCAAGCGCGACAAAATCCAGTGATTTCCATTGCAATCCCGCCAGTCCCTGTTTTGTCATATCCGCGTCCAAATGGCACATTCCACCGGTATGCACTTGCACCACGGACGTGCCGGTCCTTTCGATGCTCCTTGCGTCCACATCAGAGTCTATGTCCGCTTCCAGGATGCCGATCCGAAATTCGTCCTTCAACAACTCAATTGTTTTCAACAAGATAGTTGTTTTTCCGGAGCCCGGCGACGACATTAGATTCAGAAGAAATGTTTTCTCTTGCTTCAGTTGCAAGCGCAACGCGTCCGCCTGATTTTCGTTTTGATGCAAAACATTCTTTTTGATTTCAATAACCTTAAATGATTCCACTTTTACTGCTCCTTGAACGATACGGTTGCAACAACATAACGCTTGTTATGTTTTCTAGCATCAACATAACACGTTGTAGATTTTTTGTCAATAAAAAAACCGGCCCGTGGCCGGCTTTTCCGCGATATGACGGTCGTGGGTGATCACAATGAAGGTGGTTCCAAACTTCTGGTTGATTTCATATCCATTCCTCCTTCAACGATCGGGTTATTTCCACACCCGGCTGACTGAAAACATTTCCTGAAAGTATCCCACCACTGAAATGGGGCTCATGACAATCTGATAAAAAAGAACATACAGTACAAACGCGCCTCTGTTTCTTCGAATTCGCAGATCCAAATCACGAAACACACTTTTTTGATACCGATATAAAATGTAGTTTTGAAGCAAAGCCAGGGGCAACACTAAAAATGTCATGGGGCCGATAATCCAAAAGATACCGAAAATGGCCAAAATCAATCCTGGTATCCAGCAAAACGTATAGACGAAATCCAGATATGGCATAATCAGGTTGATACCCGTCAAGTACTTGATGTACTTGATTGGATGATTCCAGGGCTTTATTATTTTGAGGGCTTCAATCATTCCTCTGGCCCATCGGCTGCGCTGTCGGAAAAAATGCTTGAATTTTGACGGCACCTCTGTAAATGCCACCGCCAAGGGCTCAAAATATACTTTCCCATTGTTTTTCAATAAATTCCATGTCAATACAATATCTTCGCCGATGGCGTCGGGCCATCCGCCCACATCCTTGATCATCTGGGTGGTATACAGGGAAAAGGCACCTTGAGCCACCAAGGTTCCCTGATAGAGGCCCTGCATTCTTTTGATGCTGGCGATTCCCAGAAAGTAGTCCCACTCCTGCAATCTGGCAAGAAGATTTTCACGGCTGTTTTTGACCAACACCGACCCTGCCACAGCACATGTGTCAGGCGGCGCCGACAATATCCTGGAAACAATATATCGAACCGCGGACCGATGCAGCAACGTGTCTGCATCCAACGTCATGACGTATTTGGTATCGACGTGGGGAAGCGCCGTATTCAGCCCATTGAATTTGCCTGGAGTTTTGGCATAGATGATGCGAACATCAAGCCCCAGCTTTTCTGCGGCTTCTTTTGCCGATTTTTGGGTTTGATCCGTTGAGCCGTTGTCGGCGACAATGATCTTGATCTGTCCCGCATAATCCTGATGTTTGATGTACCTCAGCGTATCCGGAATCGCTTTTTCCTCATTTCGGCAGGCGATGATGATCGTCACCGGGACATCCGGATCTGACACTTTGAAGTCGGGCTGGCGATCCAATAGAAGACTGACGATGATGAAAAAATTGATATACCCTGGTATATACCCTATCCCGCTGATGATCAATATGGCACCTGGCAGGGTAACGATTTGTGATAAGTCATGAATCCATGGAATTGATATGATAATGGAGAATACCATCCATAAAAATGCGCAGATATGCGCAATAAAGAATTTTTTGTCTACACTGACATAACGGTTTGTCTTGCCTTCCAGTTTTGTTTTTCCCATAAAATGTTCCTATCCTCACTTAAAGCTACAGATGCAATTCTAGCATTTTTTGGTGGAAAAAGGAACTATATATTTGCTACAAAATCTCATTGACGAAAATTTTTGCGATATTCTCATCAAACTGGCTTCCGGCCATTTTTAGGATTTCTTCCTTGGCCGCGTCCGGTGACATGGCGGTTCGATAAGGCCTTTCTTCAATCATGGCGTCATACGCATCCACAATTGAAATGATTCGCGCCAGCAGAGGAATTTCCTCGCTGGCCAAACCCTGTGGATATCCCTTGCCGTCCCATCGCTCGTGATGGGACAATATGATGTCTGAAATCAGGTTCAACTCGGGTATGGCCTGGGTGATTCTCCATCCTGCTTCCGGATGTTTTTTCATCACTTCCCATTCTTCCTCTGTCAATTTTCCCGGCTTTTGAAGAATGCTCAAGTCGACGCTGATTTTTCCCACATCATGAAGGGAAGCGGCCAGCTCCAATGTGTCAAGGTCTCGTGCAGGCACTTTCACAGCCTGACCCAGCCGTCTGGACAAGTCGGACATGCGGCTGCAGTGTTCCTGGGTTTCAAAACTTTTTTCATGAAGAGTCGCGGTGATGGATTTCATCAGCATGCTGTGGGCGCTTTTTCGGGCCAGCAACTTCCGGCGATACATGAAGTCTTCAGCCCAAAGAACAACCTGTTCCAAAGGATCATCTTGGGTTTCTTTGGTGGCGTATCCCAGAGAGATACTGGTGAATTGAAGCCCACTGTTGGTTTTAATCCTGTTTTGTTCACAATTCTCATTGATTTTTTCAAATATTTCTTCTATTTCCTGGCTGCCTGTCCGAGGAAAAAATGCACAGAATTCATCTCCTCCAGTTCTGATGGCAACATCCTTCTCTTTGCATGCCGCATTCAGAAGGTTGGCTGCCTTGATCAGCATCTGATCGCCGGCAGCATGGCCGAACGCATCGTTTATCAGTTTCAGTCCGTCCACATCACAAACAATCACCGAAATCGGTAAATTTTCTGCAGTGTCCAATGCCATTCGCTGGCTTTCAAGATAGGACCTGTTGAATAACCCGGTCAACGCATCATGGCAACTGATGTATTCAATCTTTTTCTCCTCTTTCTTCCGTTCGGTGATGTCGCGACCCACGCAGATGAGCCCTGCGGCCTTCCCTTTCTTGTCGTGATGGATTGTTTTTATCAATTCAACCACAACTTCCCTGCCGTCGGGATAGGTAAAGGGCATTTCATATTTGATTGTCTTTTCATTGTTCAATACTTCCATGTCGGATTGAACCATGCCGATGCTCTTTTCTTTTTTGAAAATTTCCTCGGAAGACCGTCCGATCAGATCTTTCTCCTCGATGCCGGCAAACTTTTCAAACGCGCTGTTGCAGCCGATGTAGCGTCCCTGATTATCCTTATAAAAAATCCAGTCTTCAGTGGAATCAATCAAAGACTGGAGTAGATTTTGTTTTTCTTCCAACTCCTGATATAGACGCATGTACTTGGCATTCGACAATTCAAGGTCCTGATTGATTGCAATCAGTTGTTTCTCGGAATCCATGATTTTTTTAAATGCGTTATATATGAGGAAGTACAAAATCAACGCGGTTATCAGTACATAAAACAAGCCTTTTATGATGCTGACTTCATAGACCTTAGGCAACATGTCAAACAAGGATTTGGATAGGACGTCGGTTGTGACGATCCATATGCATCCGATGATGAAATAAATGGAAACAATCCTTATCGCCCGACGTCGGGCGTTGTTTTCAGTTTTATTCCTCATAAAGTTCCCTTTCCCTAAATCCTGCTGTTAATACATAAACGGTGCCCTGCAATGGCTGGGCACCGTGTCTATGTTCGCTGGCTATTTTGAGATACCGCCACTTGGCATTATTATAACATCAAGGTGCAGATAATTAAAGTATCTTCTTTCGTTCCTTAAATTTCAGGTATTTTGGAACCAAAATCAATATTTGCTCTTTGGTGTGTAAGTGGTATGAAGCAATTCATGGGATAAATGGCCAAGGGGATGGCCCAAGAATTCGTCATACAATTTTATGATATAGGGATTGTCATGGGATTTTCGGTATTGTTTGCCTTCATCCTCCACATAGAGTGCATGGATTCGTTTCAGTCGTTTCCCGTTGTCCGTCAATCTCGGTTGCCCGCCGCCGCTGATGCATCCGCCGGGACATCCCATCACCTCAATGAAATGATAGGGGGATTCTCCCGACTTGACGCCTTCCATCAATTCCGAAGCGCCCACAAGGCCGCTTGTCGTCGCCACATTGACTGTCACGCCATTTAAAAAGCTCCATTCCTCTTTGGCATCCTCAATGGTGAATGACACCGTTTTAATCCGTTCCAGTCCTTGAATCGGTTGTACATGAAGGTGTTCAAAAGGCAATTCCCGTCCGGTGACGACCTCGTATACCGTACGCAACGCAGCTTCCATGACACCGCCGGGCACACCGAAGATATCGGCTGCACCGGTTGACAACCCCAACGGATTGTCGAAGTCCGACAGCGGAAGTTGGCGAAAGTCTATGCCGGCGTCTTTTATCATTTTAGCCAGTTCCCTTGTTGTCAAAACAGCATCCACATTGGGGACACCGTCGTTGACCATTTCCGGTCGTTGTATTTCATATTTTTTGGCCGTGCAAGGCATCACTGAAACCACAAAAATATTTTTGGGTTCCACACCGATTTTAGGCCCGAAGTAGCTTTTGATCAGCGCACCCAACATCATATGGGGTGATTTGCAGGAGGACAAATTGTCCAACTGATCCGGATAAAAGTGTTCGATGAAATTGATCCATCCCGGACTGCAACTGGTGATCATGGGCAACACAGGGGTTTCAGACGGTGGGTCGAATCCAGTCATGGCAAGTTGCTCTTTGTCGATGACGCCGGCGCTATAGAAATATTGGGCCAGCCGTTTTAAAAGTTCCGTGCCTTCTTCCAGAATCGTAAGGTCCGCGGCGAAGTTGGTGTCAAAAATATAGTTGAAGTTCATTTCCCGAAGGGCGCTGGTCATTTGTCCGGTGACACAGTTTCCCGGTTCATATCCAAATTCTTCTCCCAATGCCGCCCGAATGGCAGGCGCGGTCTGAATCACCACAGTTTTTGAGTGGTCCTGCAACGCTTTCCAGACAGCTGCCGTGGCGTCCTTTTCTTTCAGTGCGTCCACGGGGCAAACCGTGGTGCATTGACCACAGAATGTGCATGCGGAAGAGTTTAACGGCAAATCTTCTCCCGGGCTGATCACCGTGGCGAATCCCCTGAATTGGGGATTGAGGATCCCCACTCCCTGCACTTCGTTGCAGACGGTCACACATCTTCTGCAAAGGATGCATTTGGAGGCATCCCGAATGATCGAGGGCGAGGTATCGTCGATGAATTCTTTGGACTTATCTCCTTCAAAACGGGAACTGTCGATTTGGATCAATTCTCCAAGTGCTTGAAATTCACAGTTTCGGTTTCGTCCGCATTTCAGACAATCTTTGGGATGGTCTGAAATCATCAGTTCATAAATGACTTTTCTGGCATCCCGAACCCGTTTTGTATTGGTATGGATCACCATACCCTCGGTGACAAGGGTGATACAGGATGCCTGTAGATTTTTGGCGCCCTCCTGCTCCACCACACAAATTCTGCAGGAGCCATATTTATGAACGTCTTCAAGATAGCACATCGACGGGATCAATATGTTGTTTTGCTTGGCGGCTTCCAAAATGGTTGTGCCTGCCGCCACACTGATTTTTTTGTCGTTGATCGTTAAATTTACCATTGTATTCCCTTCCTGCTTCTCTAAAGCCTTCTGTCACAGCGCAGGCAGCGCATGGACTCAGCGATGGCGTTCAGCCTGTGGAAACCCAAGCAAACTTCGTCAAAGTTGTCGACCCTATCCTCAGGGGATAGATAATCCATTTTGAATCTGTCGTGTTCCGTCACTTCCGCGTCATCGGGATTCATGGGTATTTCGATGTGTTCTCCTTTGTTGAGTTGTCCCGTTCCGCCAAGGAATTTGTCCATTTCAGATGCTGCTTTCTTGCCGTCCGCTATGGCTGTGATAACCACATCGGAGCCACGAACCACATCGCCGCCGGAAAACACACCTTTCATTGAAGTCATTCTGGTGTCGGGATCGACAATGAAAGTGCCCATGGGGGTCGCTTCCACCTCATCCTTCCGAACAAAGGGCAGGTCCGAATATTGGCTGACTGCAGGGATCACAAGATCAACATCGAAGATAAATTCCGAACCTTGTATATCATAGGGTTTTTTACGGCCATCGGAATCAAATCCGGACAGTTCCATTTCAATGAATTTCACCTGCTTCACCCGTGTTTTGCCCATAAATTCCAAAGGTCGCACCAGCTCATGAATGATGACGCCCTCTTCAACGGCTTCTTTGATCTCCGATCGGTCGGCGGGCATATCATCGCAGGTGCGTCGATAAAAGATATGAACTTCTTTGGCACCCTTTCGGACCGCAACTCTTGCGGCATCGAATGCGGTACTGCCTCCACCGATGACGGCAACGACTCCATTGAGGTTAATGGGTTTGCCCAGATTCACATCTTTGAGCAGGTCGAATCCATGATAAACGCCAGGCAAGCTTTCTCCTTTGATTCCAACCTTTCTGGAAAGCTGGGCTCCGGTGGAAATATAAATGGCGTCATGCTTTTCGCGGAGCTCCACAAAGCTGATATCCTTGCCGACTTCCACATCCGTCACAATATTGACCCCCACCTGCTTGATGGTGTCTATTTCTTTTCCAAGGACTGCTTTAGGCAATCGATACTCTGGAATGCCGAAGATCAGCACACCGCCGGGAACCGGTTGGGCCTCATATACGGTCACATCGTATCCAAGCCTGGCCAAATAGTAACCGCAAGTCAACCCGGAAGGACCCGCGCCAATAATTCCGATGGATTTGTTTTTTTGAGGAAAAACCAAATCAACGAATGGTTCGTTGCTTTTGAACATCTCATCCGCCACATAACGCTTCAGGTCGGAAATCGCCAGTGGCTCATCCATCTGACCTCTTCTGCATTTACTTTCGCAGGGATGGGTGCATACCCGGCCGCAGACGGAAGGAAAAGGATTTTCCTGTCTGATGAGATTATATGCATCCTTTATTCTACCGGCTGCAATCAACGCCAGATACCCCGGCACGTTCACACTGGCCGGACATGCGTTTTCGCAAGGTGATATGAACAATTCGGAACACACGCCAGCTCGGCAATATTTATATTTGATGTGTTCGTCGTATTCGTTTCTGAAATATTTTATTGTGCTGAGAACCGGATTGGGCGCCGTTTGGCCCAAGCCGCAAAGCGCAGTGTCCTTGATGGTCATGGCAAGTTCCTCAAGAAGTTCGACATCCCCTTCTTTGCCTTCTCCTTTGGTGATTCTTTCAAGAATCTCCAACATTCGTTTTGTCCCGGTTCGGCATGGAACGCATTTTCCACAAGACTCGTCCTGGACAAATTCCATAAAGAATCGTGCCACGTCCACCATACAGGTATCCTCATTCATACTGATCAGACCGCCGGATCCCATGATTGCGCCTAGTTCGACCAGCGAATCATAATCAATGGGGGTGTTCAAGTGGGACTTGGTCAGACAGCCACCGGAAGGTCCGCCGGTTTGGGCGACTTTGAACTTTTTTCCTTTGGGGATGCCACCGCCAATGCCAAAGATGATTTCTCCCAACGTGACGCCCATGGGCACTTCAATCAAGCCGGTGTTGTTGATGTCGCCGGCCAAGGCAAACACTTTGGTGCCTTTGCTTTTCTCCGTCCCCAACCGGGAAAACCACTCGGCTCCTTTCAATATGATTGCTGAGATGTTTCCCAAGGTTTCCACGTTATTGATCACCGTAGGTTTCCCATATAACCCCTGATCCGCCGGGTACGGAGGTTTTTGGTTGGGTTCCCCTCTTTTGCCCTCCACCGATTTCATCAGCGCTGTTTCTTCACCGCAGACAAATGCGCCGGCACCGATTCGAATATCAACGTCGAAATCGAATCCACCGCCGAAAATGTTTTTCCCTAAGATATTTCTCTTCCTGGCATCCTTGATTGCCTGCTCCAGCACCTCGATGGCCAGTGGATACTCCGCACGGACATAGACATACCCCTGGTTTGCGCCAACCGCATAACCGGCGATGGCCATGCCTTCCAAAACCGAATGGGAATTGCCTTCCAAAAGACTTCGATCCATAAATGCGCCTGGGTCGCCTTCATCCGCATTGCAGATGATGTACTTTTGCCCTTTAGGTGCTTTGGCCGCAAGCGCCCATTTGACACCCGTGGAAAACCCACCGCCGCCTCGACCCCTCAGGCCGGATTTTTTGACTTCCTCAATGACCTCCAGTGGTGTCATTTCCTTCAGCGCCTTTGCCAGCGCGTAATATCCTTGGTGGGCGATATATTCTTCTATCGATTTGTGTCCGATCATTCCGCAATCACGCAGAACAATTTTATTCTGTCCTTTAAAGAATCCGATGTCCTTCATCATTGGAACTTTTTCTCCGGTTTCCCGTTCCGTGTAGCAAAACTCCTCTGCAATCTGATTATCGACCAAATGTTTTTTTACAATTTTTTTCATGTCTTCAGGTTTGAGTTTACAGTAAAATACACCATCGGGCATGACCGTAAGCCGAGGGCCGACTTCGCATATCCCAATGCATCCGGTCAGGCTTAACTTGACTTTGTCGGTAAGTCCGGCTTTTTTCAGTTCCTCTATCAATGCATCCCGGACTTCCACACAGTTGGAGGATACACATCCGGAACCGGAACAAAACAGAAGCGTTCTTTCATAACGCCCGGCTTCGTCCAAATATTTTTCCCGTACGGAGTCCAAATCCGCCACAGTGGTGATTTTCGAATTGCTCGTCATTTCAACTACCTCCCACCATCATATTGTTTGAGAATTTGTTGAAGTTTATTGGGGTTTACCCGTTTGTATACCTTGTCATCCACTTTTATTGCCGGCGCAAGGCCACAAGCGCCCATACATCGCACCACTTGTAGGGAAAACTTCATGTCCTCCGTCGTTTCCCCCACGTCGATGCCGATGGTTTCTTTCAATTTCTCAATAATCTTTTTACCGCCTCTAACGTAACAAGCGGTTCCCAGACAGGTGGAAATTGTATGCTCCCCTTTTGGAACAGTTGAAAAATAAGTGTAGAAAGTCACCACGCTGCCAACTTTGGAGACAGGCAAGTCCATTTTTTTGGCAATGTATGTTTGGACATTCACTGGCAAATAGCCAAAAATGGCCTGTCCCATATGCAATATTTGGATGAGGTTGTTCTCTTTGCCTTCATAATCTTGAATAACAGCATCCAGCAAAGCGTACTTCTCTTCTTCGCTCAGCTCGCCACATGCCTTATTTTCTAATACTTCTGCCATACATACACCTCCAATCAATGTTTGACAATATATTAACACTCACATTTTCCAATAGCAAGAATATTCAGAAATTAATTTGTTTCATGCAAATAAAAACAGCATCACAGGGATGCTGTTTCATTAGGCTTATCGTCTTTTCAGGTTATTCCTCATGGTAGAAACGTTCACCGGTCTTTTCGTTGTAATAGACCCGGAACCGTTTATTATTTTTGGGATCGATGGTCACTTCTTCTGTCCGTTCGTAACCGGCCGGCACATTGAAGCCATGGTTCTTTCGATATCTTTTATCGATGAAAACCAACGAAATCACGGCCAGGAGGATAACACCCCCTGTGATCACTCCATAAAATGCAATAAAGAATATGATTTCGCTCATGCTGTTATTCCTTTTCCACCACAACCGCAGTGCCATAGGCCAATACTTCACTCATGTTTTGCCCGATTTCACTGGAATCGAAACGCATCATTACCACTGCGTTGGCGCCCATGGTGGCCGCATTCTTGACCAGACGGTCGATCGCTTGTTTCCGGGCATCCTCAAGCATCTCAGTATACTCGTGAATCTCACCGCCCACGACACTACGCAGACCTGCCACTATATTTCCGCCAATCCCACGGCTTCTGACAATCAGGCCGAACACCTGGCCTTTTACCTCCACTACCTTATAGCCCTTGAGATTTTCTGTTGTTACAACAATCATGTTTACTCCTTTCTGATTGATTCCGCATGCGTAGGCATGTCTACCTCAATAAAAATATCCGTCCCCATCATTCGTGGGGTACGCCTACCATAACGGACGTCGATTTGATGACGGCGATGGCGTCTCCACCCACTTTCAGATCCAGTTCACGGATGGATGCCATGGATATTGTGGCGCTTACTTTGTTCCCGCCGCCGATGTCTATCACCACAATACCGTTGACGGATCCGTCAATGATCTCGGTGACTTTTCCCGAAAATTGATTCCTTGCACTAATTCTCATGGTTTGACCCTCCTTTATTCTTCTTTGTCGCACTAGGTTCATCTGTTTTCCAATGGCTTTAAGTTCATTGGAGCTATTCAAGTTGAGACTTTTTTGCCTTGACCAACTCGATGGCTTCTTTTCCGGTCATATGCTCAATGTCGATGGCGTAAATATATGAGGCATTGCACTCATGGATCTCTTTGAATTTATTCTCCTTGGGTTGGTCGCCGGAATATTTTTCGACCAATGCCGCAAAAGCCTGATCACGCTCGTGGCCATCCGCAATCCTTGCCCTGCCGAAAATCATCACACTGCGAAAAAAGGTGGTATATTGTTCACTGACAATTTGATCTTTATCCACCACAGCAAAAGACACTTTGTCATGCTTTTTCATGGCATCCACTTTTTGTCCCGACTTTGCTGAATGGAAATAAATCTTTTCATCATAGAACACATAACTGACCGGTACAGTGTACGGATACTCCCCTTCTGTCAGACATCCAAGCACACCGTTGGTGCACCTGTTCAATACGCCGGTGATCTCTTCTTTCGTCAAGGCCTGCTTGAATCTTCTCATTTCCCTGAACATATCGCTCCTCCATTTTGTGATAACTTAAACCTTTTCCATCTCCATTTTCATCGTTGGCGCCGGAAAGGATTTGGACAACCAGGCGATGTCGTCATCGTTCAGCTGAATATCCCTTGTCGCCGCGTTTTGTTTGATATGGCCTCGTTCAACAGCTTTGGGTATCGCCGCCATATCATGATGCCGCAACACAAAACTCAGAAGGATTTGCATTGGTGTTTTTTCGTATTTGGCCGCCACTTCATGAACCCTTCTGTCGCTTAAAAGTTCGGTCTTCAGTTCCGCGCCCTGCGCCACAGGACAATACGCCATAAAGGGAATGTTTCGTTCACGCTGCCATGGCATCAAGTCGAACTCGACGCCCCTGGATCCCAAATTGTAAAGGACCTGATTGACGGCGCACTTGTCACCATCCGGCACTTTCCATAAATCTTCCATATCGGCTGTGTCAAAATTGGAGACACCCCACCCCTTGATTTTTCCTTGGGACACCAATTGTTCCATACAAAACACCACTTCCGACAAATCGGCGTTTTCTCTCCAATGGAGAAGGTAAAGATCCAATGATTCAACACGAAAGCGGTTCAATGACTGCTGGCATGCATGAAAGATATGCGACCTGTCGGCATTTTCGGGATATACCTTTGATACGAGGAACACATCGTTTCGATTGACAACGGTAATGGCTTCTCCCGCCACATCTTCCGCCTGTCCATCCGCGTACATCTCCGCCGAATCAATCAATCCCATGCCAAGCTTCAGACCGTACCGCAACGCATCCACTTCAATTTGTCGTTTGGCGTCATCCTCGCCCATACGCCAGGTTCCTTGACCCAACCTGGGCATCTGCCTGCCGTCTGGCAGAGTCAGTGTAAAATTGTTTTTTGTCATCATGATGATTTCACCGGGCTTTCCCATTGGTCTCCTTTCCTTCAATCTTGCTCTATGCTTGTCGTCCAAAGGATTATTCATCAGATTCAAGATTGACCGAATATCCTCCCAGAGTCTTGTCCATAATCAGATCTGACGATCCATTGAAGGGAAATTCAAACTGAAAAAGCAGAATCGTGCTGTATGGCTTTTCAGCGGTTTTGCCTGCCTGGAAGGAAAGATATTGCTTGGTTTCGCCAACTGTGAGGGGATACCATTGGCCTTCCATCCTATAATAGGCGACAATCAGTGTCCCACGGATGAGGCCGGCTTCAGACAATTGTCCTTTTTCATACGCGAATATGGTCGGTGCGGCGGCACCATCCCGGCTCACCTTCCATAGTGCATAACCGTCCTTAATCTGGTAGGCGCCAACGACTTCCTCCAACGTGGCGCCAATCGTGATGCCACGCCCGGTCACCCCTATTTTGTCATATGCTTTGTCGTTTAGCATGGAAATGGTCTTTTTGTGCCATCCGCTTGCTGTATAGACATCGCCTGGTTGAAGTTTGACAGTTTCTCCATCCAATACGAGGGTTTGCTTTTCAATGCCGTTGGCGTTTTCCTGATCCTTTAAATCGATGGTGTCATAGACCAGTGTTATTTTGTGAAGAAGAAATCCGCTGGAAACCTGATAGGAATAGATGGTGATGTCCTGCTTCGTGTCGCAAAACGCACCATCGTCGTAACAGCTTGTCAATCCTTCGACATAATGGTTCAACCGGTTTTGCATGTCATTCTTGTTGCCCAGACGGTAAAACACCGCCGTGTGTTTTTTGTTTTCACCTGTAAAGTAAGAAAAGGGCAATGTGGTGATTTTCGCCTGTATTCCCTTTTCGTTCTCAACGGCATAATAGTTGTGGATAAAGGTCTTGTTGGAAAACAACAAAACACCTAGCAGCACTACTACACCAATGCATACAAATAAAACGATTTTTTTCATCTTTTGTTCCTAAACCCTCCCAAAAGTTCAATCAGTTCGTGTCAGTAATCCTTTCTCAATCCGAACTCAGCGGATTCCACCCACTCCTCGGCGTTCAGCAACATCGTCACCAGCCATTCAAAGGTCTCGTAATGCTGTTTTTCCTGTTTGATCAGATAATCAAACACCTCTTTGTCCTGAACGCTGTTGGCCTTTTGCCATAAATCGGTGTAAAGGCTTATACTTTCCTTTTCACGCTCCAATGCTGTCCGATAGAAGTCCAATTGGCTTGGATAATCCTTGATTTCACTTTTGATGTCACCAAGATCAGCGAAGACGTTTTTTACGTTTCCGATGGTGTCGTCATCCACCAAGTTGTAGGATTTTTGATTTTGAATCCGATCCAACAGCGCCGCATGGCGGGCTTCATCCTTGGCCAACATCAAGCAGACCGGGTGAAGATGGTTATTTTTGTTGATTTCCGCTTGCGTCCTGTAATATTGTTCCCCGTCCTGCTCCATTTTGATTGCAAAATCCAATGAGTTCATCTTACCACTTCCCTCTGCCTACGTGACCGGCGATTTCGGCTTTGCTTCTCTGTTTGATGATCCAGGCTTCGTCATGGGCCTGATGGAACACAGCGACACAAGGTGGGTCCAGATTCAGGTCTATTCCTTCTTTCGCCAGATCCTTGATTTTCATTGCCAACCGAATGATTTGCATATGAATGTCATTTGTCCTGTCGGCATCAAAGACTTTTTTGGCATCCTCTTCGGATAGCAGGACGAACTTCTCCTTTGGCGCACCGCATTTAGGGCAAACGTCCGGGGCTTCATCTCCTTCATGCATAAAACCGCATACCGAGCATTTCCACAACATCATCTTTTCTCCTTTCGATCCGCTGATCAACCTGATTTTCAACAAAAAACCACCCTTGTCAGGGTGGTTTTGCATCTGTCTGATTTCAGGAAGTCGTTGCGGTACAAACAATATCATCGCAAAATATTTTCCCTAACCTCTGTGGACATTATATCATGCAGTCAAAAAGATTTATACTATTATTTGCGCATCATCAGATGCCGATGGGACGCAAACAAATATTCATTTGAAATACCAGACGGTTTTCATGGTAAATAGTGCAAAGGGATTCAACGCCCTTGTCCTGTCGAGTCATCGTCAGTAGGCTGCCTTCCGGGCATTCGTCCAAAAAAGAGGATTCCATGAACGTGATATCATGGGTTCGAAACGTCGTGGTCGGAAAAAGGTTGAGCGCCATTTTGATATATTCCACATTATTGACATGATTGGACATATCGATATGCTGGGAATATATTTTTTGTTGGTATTGTGTCCCGGTCTCATTGAAAGCATCAACTTGAGGATCCGGTGCGCCGTTCGGTACGCCGGGCAAAGAGAGGGATCCTCCCCTTGGAAAGCCTTCCTTTGGAAAGTCCAACTTGGATAGTCTCATCAATTTGTGGGTACTCAGGTCAATCACACAAAGTTCCTGCACCGCCTGTACCAGTCTTTCGCCCCGCTTGTCGGCGATTTCGGTGACCACGTGGGTTCTTACCCCCGAGTTTCCGTTGGGATAGCTGGTGACGACGATTTTTTCGTTCCAAACCGGACGGCGGATAAACTGAATCTTGGATTTGGTCACCACCCAACAGGCATTATATTTTTTGCGTACGGTGATTCCGTCATACCCCATATCACCCAGACATTCAGTAAACCCGTCCTGAAGCAAATAACATGTCTGTGCAATCCCAAGTTGTGAGGTGCTGTCGGTAAAGGCTGAACTGACGGTTGTTTCCTTTTGCCATATCATGTTGCTCATTTTTCAACTCCACCCTATCGATTTATTCAGCCGATGAAACAGCAGCCTTGACGAACCCCACAAAAAGCGGATGGGGCCGATTGGGTCTGCTTTTTAATTCGGGATGGAACTGTACGGCAACAAACCACTTGTTTGCAGGGATTTCCACCACCTCAACCAATTGCTTGTTGGGGTTGATTCCTGAAAAGACCATCCCTTTCGCTTCAAAATCGTTGATATATCTGTTGTTGAATTCATATCTATGTCGGTGACGCTCGAAAATCAACTCTTTGCCATACGCTTCAAAGGCGCGGGTTCCCGGCTTCAGTTCTGCCGGATATAGGCCAAGCCGCATTGTTCCGCCCAGATCGCTGATTTCTTTTTGTTCCTCCATCAAGTCTATGATGGGATTCGTTGTGTTCGGGTTGATTTCAGAGCTGTGGGCATCCTTCAAGCCCAGGACGTCACGGGCGAATTCAACCACCGCAACCTGCATCCCAAGGCAAATTCCCAAAAATGGAATGTTGTTGATCCTGGCATAATGAGCGGCGGCAATCTTTCCATCGATTCCCCGCTCACCGAATCCGCCGGGAATCAGGATTCCCTGCACATCGGAGAGCTCCTTATCGATATTGCTTGCGTCCAGACTGTTCGCATCAACCCATTTGATCTCCACCTCAGTGTCGTTCGCAAGGCCGCCATGGCCCAATGCTTCAACCAAAGATAGATAGGCATCATGCAGTTCGACGTATTTGCCAACCAATCCGATTTTTACATGTTTCTTGAGATTCTTCATACGGAAAACGATATCTTCCCACTCCGAATTGTCTCCGGGCTTGTCGGTAATGCCCAGTTTCTCGCAAACCAAATCATCCAGTCCCTCGTTGTGGAGCATTAAAGGAACTTCATATAGGGTTTCAGCGTCAAGATTTTGAATCACTGCACGGCCTTCGAGATTGCAGAACAAGCCGATTTTGTTTCGAAGGTCTTCAGACAAGAATTGTTCCGACCGGCAGACGATGATGTCCGGCTGGATGCCGATACTCCTCAGCTCCTTTACGGAATGCTGGGTCGGCTTTGTTTTGAGTTCGCCGACTTTTCCCAAATAAGGCACAAGGGTTACGTGAATGAACAGTACATTCTTGCCACCCACATCGTACTTGATCTGTCTGATGGACTCCAGGAATGGAAGCGACTCTATGTCTCCGACCGTACCACCGATTTCGGTGATGACAACGTCGACATCGTGCTCTTTTGAAACGCGGAAAATTCGATTTTTAATTTCATCTGTAATGTGTGGAATGACTTGAACCGTACCGCCGAGATAATCCCCTTTTCGCTCTTTGGCGATGACGGTGCCATAAATGGCGCCCGTGGTGACATTGCTATTTTTGGAGAGGTTTTCATCGATAAATCTTTCATAATGTCCCAAATCCAAATCCGTTTCAGTGCCATCGTCCGTGACAAATACTTCGCCATGTTGATAAGGGCTCATTGTCCCCGGGTCCACATTCAAATAGGGATCGAATTTCTGGATGGAGACGTTAAGTCCTCTGTTTTTGAGCAGTCTGCCAAGGGACGCCGCAGTAATTCCTTTGCCCAGGGAAGAAACCACTCCACCCGTGATAAAAATGTACTTCGTTGTTTTCATCGAATTCACCTCGCGATACTAAATATATAGATTAATTGCTACTTGATTAAAAATCACACAAGTTAGATTATACCACTATCCTCCTTGAGATGAAAATAAAAGCATGAGAACTTTTAAAAAATTCTCATGCAGCTTATGCTATTTGCTTGAAGACCGATTATCCAAAAAAACGTTCGATCTCTTCATTGGCTGTCTCAAGGGAATCCGATCCGTGAATCAGATTTTCAGTCGAGGTGTTCCCGAAATCCCCCCGTATGGTTCCCGGCAACGCCTCTTCTATCCTGGTGGCGCCCATCATTCCTCGCATCCCCTGCACGACTTGCTCGCCTTCAACAATCATTCCCCATACAGGTCCCGACATCATGAAGGCCTCCAGCTCCGGATAAAAGGGTTTGTCACAAATATGCCTGTAATGTTCTCTGAGGATCGTTTCGCCCAGAGACATGACTTTAATGTCGACAATACGGTACCCTTTTGCTTCAATTCTTGAAATAATCGTGCCGGCCAATCCTCTCCGAACGGCGTCGGGCTTCAGCATTATATATGTTCTTTCCATGATTCTCACCGCCTTTTCGACATTCTACCCCAATAAAACGGATTTTTCAATACCAATCGATGCGTCCAGGTTCATTGCTAATTGTATTGCTCCCCAATCGTCTTGTAGATCAGCTCATACCCTGCACTATTTGGATGAATTCCATCAAAGCAAAGATAGTCACGGTAATGATGGGACTTGAGGAAGGCGGTTCGAATATCGATAAGGGGAATCGTCATTTTGGCAGCCAACTTCATTACTTCCACGTTGTACAACTCCTGCCAGCGGTAGATCATGTCCACGTCCCCAAGCCATTTTAAAATATTCTCTTTATTGATGCCTTTGGAGACCCAGTCAAAATATCTCCCCGGATCAAGGGGTGGAAGATTGAGGAGAATTGGCTTACCCCCATTCTTTATGATTTCTTCGACGACTTCCTGATATTGCCGGCTAAAACTGGTGATCGGTGTTTTAGGATCATGATCCCCTTCCGGGTTCTCCGCTATTTCAGCCCATGCAAAATCGCAGTCATTGCCACCCAATTCCAAAAATATATTTTTGTAGTCGGTCAGCTCGGCGGCATGTCGTTTGATCATGGACAAACCCTTTGTCACCGTGCACCCAAACATGGAATAATTTTTGACGGTGATGTCATTTCGTCCAAATAATTTGTCCAAATTCATTTTGATGCTTTCATAGCGGCTTGATTCAGGTTGAAGGACAATACCTTTACCAATCGAATCGCCAAAAACACAAAGATCCATCATACCCATTTTTTATTCTCCTGTTCCGTCATTGAGAAACTTGCCTGTTTTTTCACCGATGTAAAAGGCAAGCGACACAATTGCCAGATATAAAACATATATAATCCATGCGCTGCTCCACAGTCCAAGACACATGGACGCAAGCAGATAAAGCACAGTTGTCAGAACAAGCCCTGCCGCCACCAGATGCATTCCCCGCTCGAAAATGGACAGGAGCCGGCGAAAAATCACATAATCCGCGACAATATATCCCAATGCGATGACAACGACCACAAGCCAGCTTTTTCCCCAGATATGGGCGATTCCCATGGAAGAAAGATATAAGGACGGAAAGACATATAGCAACGGTATCAGGCTGATAAAGATCAAACCGATGCCGCACCTTGAGAGGATTCGAAGATGGAACAACCTGGCATACTGATAACCGTTGACAGAAAGAAACACAAAATACACGAAGGCGCCCCCCACTGCGATCAACCACGTTTTTTCGAAAGAATCAAGGACAAACATGCTGACAAAAAGATAAATCAGGGTTAGGCAGATAAAGTAAAAAGAGCTGATGGCCGCAAGGTTGATCAGTTTTTTCTTCAAGGCGCTCAAGGAGCTCCCTGTTTCAACTTCCCGAATCGCATCCTTGTAGTCCACCATCATTTCAATGGCATACTGATAGCTGCTTTCAGGGGATTCACCGTTTTGGAGACAATCATTGTACTTGTCCAACATGATGGAATAAAGTTCTTCCCTGACTTCCACGATCTCTTTGGTTTTGGGATACATCTTGAATTTTTTATTGATATATTTCCTGAGCTTATTCTCCATGGTTTTCACCTTCAATTAATATGTTCAGCGCAACATTGATTTCTTTCCATTCGTCCACTTTCTGGGTGTAGACTTCTTTTCCCTTTTGGGTGATGGCATAGTATTTTCGTCTTGCGCCACCTTCTTCGTCTCCCCAGTATGTTGTAATCAGTTGGTTTTTTTCCATTCTCTTGAAAGCGGTATAAATTGTCGCATCCTTAATATCGAACAGTCCCTGCCCCCGCTGAATGATCGTTTTCATGATCTCATATCCATAGGAGTCCTTTTGTGCCAGAATGGCCAAAATTATCGTTTCTGTATTGCCTCTCAATATTTCACTGGAGTAGCTCATTCACATCACCCTTATACCTAATCTGATTAGGTATATTATATGATTATTTAATTCCGGTGTCAACTTTTCCAGGCAAATAAATAGAGCCTACGAATCGTCACAGGCTCTACTGCATTAATGAAAAATGATGGTGTCCATATTGATGTCATAAATGATGTTATTGCACTTCCTCAACAAGAAATTCATCTTCATCATTATATGGTTTTTCTTTTTTGCCCATAAGGCTTACAACCACGCCGGCCACTTTGCCGCATGCGAAGGCGATGACAACGGTTGCCAGGATTCCGGCAATCTGCACGCCCGGATTGTGGGTGATGACAATGGCACTCAAACCACCTAACACACCCGGCATCCCATGGAGGTTATGAACGCCACAGGTGTCCGTTCCCCTTATGAGTTTTTCAACTTTTGGCGCGATAATCGCATAACCCACAGTACTCAGCGCACCGGCACAAAGGCCAATGAGCAACGACATTCCGGGGGTGGCGACATTACAGGTGGATCCGATGGCGACACCACCCGCAAGGGCGGCGTTGGCGATATCTTCAATTTCAATTTTTCCCCGAATCATCTTGGAGAACAGGAATGTCGCCAATGTGGCCGCGCACAACGCGAAGACGGTGTTGATCACGGTCAAAACGATTTGTGTCGGTGCGACCAGGGCGCTGGTGAAGGAAGGCCAGAAGATCCAAAGCATCATGCTGCCGATCAGGCATAATTGATTGCTGTTTTTGTCCGCTTCACAACTGGGATCCTTTTCGAATTTTGACAAAGTGTTGGAGACAAAACCGAGTCCAAAGTAGGCGCCGAAGGCATGGATCACAATAGAGCCGCCGGTATCCAGAAAACCTTGGAAATATCCGCTTTCAAGAATCAGCCATTCGTTCAGGATATACGCCGGCACGAATAAAATCCCAAGCAGGAAATATTGTTCCATTTTTAATCTGCCAAGGGGCGCTCCGATGGTGATCAGAAGGCTGGCAGCCGCGAATTCAGCAAAGATGAAAGTGTCAATGTTTACTGTTGACATGGCGAAATCGCCGCTTCCGTAACTTTTGATCAACATATAAAACGGGATTGCCACACTGACAACGATGAAAGTCGCTGTGATGGAACCATAACCGTGATTCCTTACAAAGACCATCAAGAAACCGAATCCCACCAGAAGCATGGCAAGAATGTTGATGGAGCTGCCATATTTGACGGTATCAAAGATGGTGCTGTTTTCTGCAACCAATTTGGCCGCGTTGGCGTTGGCCACTTGTTGGGCGGCCATCCCACTGGTGACGTTGGCGCTGAGGGAAGCGGTTAACGCCAGTGCCATACCAATCAGGAACAGAAGGAAAACAAATATGATTACTTTGTTTTTCGTGGACGGGGTCGATCCCATCGCTGTTTTGCTTAAATCTGACATGAGTTTCTCTCCTTATTGAAATATATTCAAGGGTTAAAATGGGCATTTTCCAAATCCCATTAACGTACTTCGATAATCTTTGCTTAAGGGAAAGCCTTTTGTATTCTATCACACTGGATGCCAGATACAATATGTTAATTTATTCACAGAATTATCAATTTTTTTAAGGGCATATCAAGATTCTGATTCCTATGCCTCTTTCAAGCAAAAAAAAGCGGCGCATCGATGCCGCTTTTCCAGGTCCATTCTGATGCCCGAGACGAGTCACTGAATATGGTTCATCTCCAAATATTCCTCAAGGGTCAGATGTCCAGTGAATATTTCCTTGGCCACAAATTTTCCAACATACCGGATATGCCAGGGTTCATACTGATAACCTGTGATTTCTTCTTTACCCTCCGGATATCGCAAGATGAATCCAAATTTATAGGCGTTTTCCCTGAGCCACTTGCCCTCCTTGGTTTTTCCATAAGTGTCGGTCAACTGGTAGTCGACACTGGGGGATGAGACGTCCACGGCCAAACCGGTTTGGTGCTCGCTTTGCCCGGGCTTCGCGCTAAAGCGATTGGCGGCTTCTTCTCCATTTTGTTTGGCATAATTGTCGAATAAATTTTTCTGAAAATCATAGGAACGGTATGCCGTGGTCATTCGAAGAACAATATCATCCTTCGCCGCATCCTCGACCAAACGGTTGAAAGCCGCTGCCGCTTCTTTACGCATATATCGTCCGTACTCAGGTCGGTCTTCCACATAATATTTCATCTTTGTCAGGTCATCCGGTTTGTACGCCTTGTCCACCGGGTTTTCTTTGTTCACTAAAATAAGCAATCCCTTTTCTTTTGCCGAATCCAATGCCGCCGTTTTGTTCGCTTGGTCGGAATCGCCGTCATTGCCCCGCGGGAAACTCAGTATTCCAAGGAAATGCATCATAGACGCTGCTCCAACTAATATGATCAACAAAGCAATGATGATTCCGAGCCCGTGTTTTTGGTTGTTTCGTTTTTTTCTTCTTCCCATCTGAATTTCCATTCCACAATGATTCGTTGGCTTACGATCACAAGCCGATTCACTGAACTTATATTTTAACATCTCCATGGAATCTTGTACATAAAAAAACCTGCAGGATATCTCCTGCAGGTTGATTTTTTAGACTTATCTGTAGTCTCTGCTTCTGTTGTTCTGCTGCTTCTTGGCTCTTCTGCAATCAGGACATCTCTGAGGTTCATTGGTGAATCCCTTTTCCTGGTAAAATGCTTGTTCGCCTTCTGTGAATACGAATGTAACGCCACAGTCTTTGCATACTAAATTTTTGTCAGCCATTTTTATCTCCTTTAATGGTGGTAAAATAAATATTGATTTTACCGAACCGACAAGGATTGGAATGATCATATTTATCTTCTTACTTTCGCTGGATAATCCCAACATTCGAAGTATAGCACGAATGATATGACAATGCAATCTTTATTTTTTAAACTTTTTCAGTTCTGTCTTTGCCAATGCGCATGTCAAACCTCTCAATGGGTATCGGGCCCCGCATCACGTCTTTTTTGATGAAAAGCATCCCTTGTTCATTAAAAGACGTTCGCCAGCTCACCAGCTGCACCATACCATCCGCCAGTTCAATCCCTGTGATGCTGGTGGGATAAATGCAGCATCCGGTATTAAAGTAGGGTGATTCGCCTTTTCGGGGAAATTTGTAGCGATGGGTGTGGCCGCAAATCACCATTTTGCCGTTTTTCTCAATCCATTTACTGAAATTCTTTTCGATTTTGTGTTGCTTATGGACATTCTTGACCGGGCTGGCCGGGTTTTTGATCCCAAACGCATGAAGATTCCGCCAGAAATATTTCAAAGACAACATGGTGAAAAGCCAGAATTGATCATTGGCGAAATCTCCTTGGTGTCCATGGACGGTGAGGATTTCCTGTCCGGTCTTTCGATGCTTTAAAACCAGCGCTTCGCAAGGTTCGATATTTTGGAGAAAGTCATACTCTTTTCTTTTATAGTCGTCATAGAATGTAAATAGATTTTCCTTGACGTATTTGGGATCTTTCAAGTAATTGTTATGGTTGCCATAAAGCAGGATCAACCTGCCGTCGTCATAAAAACGCTTCATGGTCGCATAGACATGATAATGGGCGTTTTGGAGCACTTTGAACTTGGGGTGTTCCCACAGTTCATCGCCGTCCCCTACCTCGACAAAAGTATAGCCGTTGGCGAAGTACTGATATAGCGCAAACATAAACACATTCTGGTTTTTTGTAAACTCATCCTGATGACCGCCATTGCCTCGATGGCAGTCGCTGAAAAAAATATACTTTGAGTTCTCATCAAAATACTCCACTCTGGCATTTTTGTATGCCGTCGTCAGTCTTTCCTGTGTTCTCATCTTTGCCACACTCCTTTGTCCCTTGGAAATCAATCTGTTTGAGTATTACGTTTGAAGACTTTCACTATTCCATATACAGCTCCTTGAGTTGCCTGCCGATTTCCTTGATGTCAAGATTTTGCGCAAGCAAGAGCCCGTGGTCCGTCAGATCGGGAAGTTCTCCACTAAGGATTTGAACTATTTTCAGTCTGAATTCCTCTTGATTCGTTGCTTTGTAGACGTCTTCTCCAGCTTTTAGCCACTGGGAATAAATCGGAATATCCCTCACTAGAATAGGAATTCTGGCAGCCAACGCTTCCAGCATCACAATCCCTTCCGTCTCTTCGTTGGTAAGGAACAGAAATAGGTCTCCTCCGCAATAAGCTTCTTTGAGGGCGTTCCGGTCCACATATCCAGGGAAATGCAGATTCGGCAGCTTGCGTCCGATGGCATCCCGTACATTTTTGGGAACCAAATTCAAGTTGGTGTATCCAAACCAGTAAAATTGGTACTGCGGCAATGACTCCGCCAGATCCACAAAGTCCAGAATCCCTTTACGCTGAATATAATGACCCACCGAAATCACTGCTTTATCCCCATCATTCAGATTATATTTTTGTCTGAATCTGATGCGTGCCTCTTCGTCTCTGGCAAAAAACTCGGTGTCCACACCATTGGATAGAACCACAATGGGTGGCTTCAAGCCATAGGATAGGAGCAAATTTTTCGAATAGATGGTGGGTGTGATGATGATATCGCCCCTATTGTAACAAAGGGTGATCCAAAGTTTAAATAATCCGGCAAACAAGTTGGAGCCGCGAAAGGAATCCTTAAAATCCTCCATGGTGGAATGGCCATAGAAAAAAACTTTTTTGCCCATCATTTTGGCCACCAATGCCATCAGCAACGCGTCAGGGAAAATAGTGTTGATATGCACCACATCAAAACCGTCCCGCAATCGCTTTGTGTATGGAATCTTCATTTCATCCAGCGACTGCTGTTGGTGTCTCAATGCCTCGCCCACTCCGCTTTTGCCAACGATTTTCTGGGAGCCGGAATATAATAATACTTTCAAATGATCTCCTTCTGTTTCGTATAGTCACCATAGGCGAAAAAGGCCATTGTTCCGAATTTCACCAGGAATATTTCTTATGCGGCTTGTGATTTGAGCAAGTCCACCTTTTCATTGATTTTACACTCTTTGAGTTGTGATTACAATTTATTATTAAAAGGCGACGGGCGTTCCGTAGTAGGTGCATGTGAGCAGTTTTGCCATTTCATCGGGTGTGATCGGTCTCGGATTGGAGCCGGTGCAGGCGTCGCCGACAGCCAGGAACGCAATATCTTTGACCTTTGCCAGAAATTCTTCTTCGTCGATGCCGAATTCCTTTAATGTTTTGGGGATGTTCAGATTTTCATTGTAGGCTTCGATTTTTGCGCACAGTTTCGAAACGCATTCCGCATCTGTGCCTTCAATACCGACGGCTCTTGCGATATCCGCATACCTCGCTTCTGCATTCTTTGCATTGAATTGAATGACGTAGGGAAGGTAAATGGCTTTGGCACAGCCGTGTGGGATGTGGCCGGTTGAAAATGCGGCGCCTGTCTTGTGTGCCATTGAATGGGTGATGCCAAGCAATGCATTGGAAAACGCCTGTCCCGCCAAACATTGTCCATAGTGCATTTCCTCTCTCGCCGCCATATCTCCCTTGTAGGAAGCCGGCAAGAAGTCAAACACCATTGTGATGGCTTTCAACGCCAGAGGATCTGTGAAAGGCGAATTCATGGTTGAAACGTATGCCTCAATGGCATGGGTCAACGCGTCCATCCCTGTATGGGCCGTCAATGTTGGCGGCATGGTTTCCGCAAGATCCGGATCCACGATGGCAATATCCGGGGTGATATTATAGTCGGCAAGGGGATATTTTATTCCTTTGGCATAGTCGGTGATCACAGAAAATGCCGTAACTTCCGTGGCGGTGCCCGAGGTTGACGGGATGGCCACAAATTTCGCTTTTTGTCTCAATGTTGGAAAGGAGAACGGCTGGATGATCGCTTCGAAGGTTGTATCCGGATATTCATAGAACACCCACATCGCCTTGGCCGCGTCAATGGGAGAGCCGCCGCCCATGGAGATGATCCAGTCCGGCTGGAAGTCACGCATCACAGCCGCACCTTTCATCACCGTTTCAACAGATGGATCCGCTTCGACGTTTTCGAACAAGAGGGTTTCAATACCCGCTTCTTTCAAGTAAGAGACCGCCTTGTCGACAAATCCGAATCGTTTCATGGAGCCTCCGCCCAGTACAAGGATCGCCTTTTCGCCTTTTAGATTCTTGAGCTGTGCAAGGGCGCCTTTTCCATAGTACATGTCTCGTGGTAACGTAAATCTTTTCATTTTTTTCCTCCTGGTTGAATTAATATATTGTTATTTATTTAACATACTAAGTTATAATTTAAGGATGTAGATACGCAACATCTTTGTCGGTTTGCTGCAGTTTGCATCCTTAAATAAATGATGGGGACATTATATTGATTTATAAGGTTCTATTCCTCTCCCAACGTCGCCGCGAACAGGTCGGTAATGGCATGTCGGCGGCAATCCGGACAGATGATCGGTTCCGTTCCGTTCGCCAGACTATAGTGCTTGTCTGTGCCCACAATGGCGCCGCATTTTTCACAGCGGGCCCATTTGAAGTGTTTGTTCCAAATGGTGCGCCCTTCTTCCGTGTCCACGACTTCAATACACTTTGTGGGGCAAAAATCCGCACAGCTGGCACATCCGATGCAGGACATGGCTTCTTTGCCATAGGGTGTGTCGACTTCCTTCGTCGTGCCGCGACTCATGGTTGTGATTGCCGAAGACCCCAACTTTTTGCAAGCCTGAACGCAAAGTCCACATAGGATGCATTGACCTTCCTTATTTGGAAAGACTTCTTCCTTCTCCACATCAAAACGCTCCATCAGCTCGACAATGGCAGGGTTTTCCGGCGCCTGGGCATAAAGCAGCTTCAAAAGGGTTTTTCTGACACGCATGACCCTGTCGGTACGGGTTGACACAACCATGCCGTCTTTCGCCTTCATGGCGCAGGAAGCGACCATTTTTCCCTTTTCTCCCTCCATCAATTCCACCATGCACAATCTGCAGGAATGTGTTGGTTCGGTGGGATCGCTGTAGCAAAGGCTGGGAATATAGACCCCTTCACGTCTCGCCGCCTGCAAGATGGTTTCATCCGGCAAGGCTTGTATTTCTTTTCCGTCGATTTGAATCCTCATGTGAATGCTCCTCCTATTCCGTAACGATTGCGTCGAAAGGACATTTTTCTTTGCAGGTTCCGCACTTGATGCAATCAAGAGCCCTGATTTCGTATGGCGATTTCAACACTCCATCGATGCACTGGGCCGGGCAGGCTTTGGCGCATATGCCACATCCTTTGCACTTCTCCGGAAGGATTCTGAAAGTGATCAATTCCTTGCACGCCCCGGCGGGACAATGCTTGTTGTTGATATGCTCTTCATATTCGTCGCGGAAATACTTCAATGTCGACAACACGGGGTTCGCAGCGGTCTTGCCCAGTTCGCAAAGAGATGCCTGGGTTGCCGTGTAGGCGAGTTCTTCCAATAAATCGAGATCTCGAAGGGTTCCCTTTCCCTCGCATATCCGCGTCAGGATCTCCAGCATGCATCGAAGTCCTTCTCTGCATGGTGTGCACTTTCCGCAGGATTCACCGGATAAAAATTTTACATAATATCGGGCCAAGTCCACCATGCAGGTCGCCTCATCCATGACAATGATCCCGCCGCTGCCCATCATCGATCCACTTTCTTTAAGAGAATCAAAATCGATTTTCAGGTCCATCAGACTTTCGGGGATGCACCCACCGGAAGGCCCACCGGTTTGAACAGCCTTGAAACGCCCACCGCCTGCAATGCCGCCGCCTATATCAAAGACCAGCTCCCGCAGGGTGACCCCCATGGGCACTTCCACCAATCCGGTGCGTTCCACCTTGCCAACAAGGGAAAACACTTTTGTGCCCTTGCTTCCTTCCGTTCCCAGTTTGGCGTATTCATCGCCGCCATGGAGCAGGATATACGGAATATTCGCCAATGTCTCAACGTTGTTCAACACCGTTGGTTTTTCGAATAAGCCTTTTTCAACGGAGCGTATGTATTTGACCCGGGGTTCTCCAACCTTTCCCTCAATGGATGACATTAAAGCGGAAGACTCCCCGCAGACAAACGCTCCACCGCCTCTTACAATTTCACAGTCGAAATTGAATCCGCTGTTCAAAATATTTTCACCGAGGTATCCCATTTTGCGGGCTTCATCAATGGCCTTTTGGACATCCCGCAACGCCAGATCGTATTCGTCTCTGATATATAAAATCCCTTTGGATGCGCCAATGGCAAAGGCGCCGATGATCAGTCCCTCCAAAACGCTGTGGGGGTCTCCCTCCATCAGGCTTCGGTCCATGAAAGCACCGGGATCTCCTTCGTCCCCGTTGCACAGCATGTATTTTTGATCCGAAGAGACTTGCTGACAGGATCGCCATTTTTTGCCGGTGGGAAACCCGCCGCCGCCTCTGCCCCGCAGTCCGCTTTTTTCAACTTCGGCAATGACCTGGTCCTGTGTCATGGTCAGTGCTTTTTTCAGTCCTTCGTAGCCTCCACGGGACAAAAAATCCTCGATGCTGCCCGGATCGATGATCCCGGTATTACGCAACGCGATTTTGTGCTGTGTGGCATAAAACGGATGGTCTTTTCTTGACAGTACCGGGGTGCCCTCTTTGTCTTTGTAAAGCAGTCGATCGACAGCCTTATTTCCCAGACTTTCCAAAATATCCGCGGCATCCGACGGTTTGACTTTATAGTAGGTGATATTGTCCGGTAAAATTGTGACGATAGGGCCTTTTTCACATAAGCCGTTGCAACCTACATTTTTGACGTAAGGTTTGATTGAAACGTCCATGCCGATCGCATCATGGCGCAACTCGTCCAAAACAGCCTGGGCTCCGTTGACGAGGCAGCCGGTGTCGCAGCAAACAAGAATTTCTCTATTCATGAACCTCCGCCTCCTCTTTTGCCTGGGTGATGATCGGCGCCACTTGGCCCGATTGCAGTTTTCCATGGAATTCATTGTCGCAAACCATAACCGGCGCAATGGCGCAGGATCCCACACAGTTCACAACCTCCAGCGAAAACAATCCATCGGGGGTGGTCTCGCCCACATCGATGTTCAATGCGCGTTTGCACTCATTGAGCACAGTTTCACTTCCTCTGATATGACAGGCTGTCCCGTCACATACTTTGATGATGATTTTTCCTTTTTTATCTAGGCTCAACGCCTTATAAAACGTGGCAATGGAAAAGATTTCCGCCACGGGAACCCGCAGATAATAGGAGATGGTCTGCAGATGATCGGGAGAAATATAACTGTATTCTTTTTGGACTTCCTGAAGAATTGCTAAAGAATGCCGCTGTTCATGGGAATAATTTTTCAAAATGTCCTTTATATCTCTCGTATTTTCATGTTTCACATTGTTTTCGTTTGCCAAGACTACCACTTCTTTCATACCAATATTATGCAACAATAACATCATCCGCCTGCAATTCTCGGAAATAGGGATACGACGGCATCTTCTTTCACCAAGGAGTCGTTGCCTTGGAGAAAATCGATGTTCCTTCCGTCAATCAGGAAAATCACATCCGGGTGGATATCATCCTGGGTCGGGGTCAGCAATTTTTCCCTAAGGCGTTGCCCGTGGATGTCGGAAATCTTTCGCAATAATTCAATCGCGCTGATTGGCGCAAGGAAGAGGGATTCCTCCTTGCACCCAGCGTCTTGTCTAAAATAAGCAAAGTATTTGATAATCATTCTAAAGTCCCAGCTCCGATAGTTTCTCTTTGGTTGGAACTCCTTGATCGCTCCAGCCTCTCAGTTGATAATACTCATTGAGCATAACATCCAGTTCACATACCTTTCCTTTGGCCGGTCCTTCGGGAAGTGGTTCACGGAGAAGTCTGGGCGGCAAGGTATCGTCTTTCTTTGTGAAACCCTGTCCCATGTTATAGATTTTTTCAAGGTTCCATATTCGATCTCCAGCAGCCAATAATTCTTCATCCGTAAAATCCCATCCGGTGCAGGTGCGCAACATATTGGCGATTTCAGGCAGTCCGATGCCAAAGGTTGTGAACAGGCAAATGCCGATGGAGTCCACAACTGCCGTCAAATCCTGGAATGTCTTGAGAATGGCGGCCTTGCCCTCTGTTACCAATGGATCCAATTTGACTGGAATGCCGAGGATTTCAGGGGAGGTCAGATAGCCACGGACGTGGCATCCGCCACGGTTTGAAGTCGCATACTCAAGTCCCATTCCTTGCAGACTTCTACCGTCATATGCCGGCATTTCCTGTTTTTTGACAGACATGGACAACTCCGGTGCGCCATGACTTTCGGCCAACCGATAGGATCCCTCCGCCAGTTTGTCGCCGAAACCTTCGCGTTTCGCCGTTTTCAATGCAAATTCGACGATGCTGTCCGTATTGCCGAACACCAGATTGCCACCCATCTCTTCCAGGGTCAACAATCCTTTGTCAAACAGCTCCATGGCGCATGCGAAGGTCGAGCCCAAGGTGATGGGGTCCATTCCATACTCATTGCATAGGAAGTTGACTTTGCAGATCGCAGCCAAATCGTGTATGCCGCAGGAAGAGCCCAATGCCCAAGCCGCTTCATACTCTGGTCCTTCTCCCGCGGATTTGTAAGGGCCGTCTTTGATTTTGGTCACTCGCCCACAAGCCATGGAACAAGCAAAACATCCCTTCTTTCGAACAAGATATTTATCTGCGAGAGTTTCACCCGATATCTCGTCCGCATCCGGATCAACCGCTCCGTCTCTCCAGTTGTTTTTTGGCATGCCGCCGGATGAGTTGATGATGTTCACCAGAATTTCGGTGCCATAAGCACCCAGACCCGTTCCAGTGACAGGATTGGCCTTTAAAATGTCTCTGGCATTGGTGCAGGCTTCAAGAAATCCTTTGGGATCCGCAACCTTGATGCCGCCTGTTCCTCTGGTGGCCACCGCCTTCAAGTTCTTTGAACCCATGACAGCGCCGATGCCGCCCCGGCCAGCCGCACGGTGTTTTTCGTTCATGATTGCCGCATAGAGTACCCTGTTTTCACCGGCCGGTCCGATGCAACACACTTTGGCGTCCGGATCCGTGGCTGCCACAACAGCATCCGTTGTTTCATAAACCGTCTTTCCCCACAAGTCGTCGGCAGGTCTCAACTCGGCTTTGCCATCGTTCACGTAGAGGTATACCGGTTTTTCCGCTTTGCCCTCAAAAATGATGCCATCGAAGCCGGCATATTTTAGTTCGGGTCCAAATTCACCACCGGAATTGGCGCAGCCGATGGTCCCGGTAAGGGGCGCCTTTGTAATCCACATCAATCTTCCGGCGCTTGTCGCCAATGTACCGGTGAGAGGTCCAGTCAATAAAATCAATTTGTTGTCCGGGGAATAGACATCCGTATCTTTTGCCACCTCGTCCATATAGATCTTGGTGCCCAAACCTCGGCCGCCCAGATATTTCTTGACAAGAGATTCGCTCAATGCTTCTTCGGCGATTGTACCTGATGTCAGGTTGACGCGTAGTATTTTTCCTAAAAATCCATACATTTCCTATTCCACCTCCCCAAATACATCTCTAAATTTTTCAGCGAGCTCTTTCCTTTTGATCAAAGAGGATGGGTTTGTTTCTTTGTATTCAATCGCACCTGAGGGGCAGAACTTTGCGCATTGGGGTTCGCCGCCGCAGAGGTTGCATTTGAATACAGCGTTTCCGTCAAAAGCCATGTTTCCAAGGGGGCAGGCGGATATGCACATCTTGCAGCCGATGCATTTTTTATAATCAACTATTTTTGTGCCATTTTCATCTTTGTAAATGGCTTCGACCGGGCAGACTTTCATGCACGGTGCTTCCTCGCATTGAGTGCACATGATCGGCACGCTGATCATCGCCTTATCATACGAAATAACAGATACCGCCGACAGCTGGGGGTTGAATTCCTCCGCCCTTGTAAAGGAACAAATCAACTCACAGGTTCGGCAACTCAAACACTTTTCGGGCTTTAATACCATTGTTTTACTCACTTGGTCCGTTGGTCTGGAAAACCAACTTTCACCTCCTTTTATTTGTCCTGAAAAGGAATAAATAAATTACTGACAATATAATAAGCATAAATCGTGCCAATAAAAAACCTCCTGAAAATTCAGCAGGTTTTTGTTATTTTTATGATTCGAGCTTGATTATGTCCCATTATGGAGCGTTGTAACAGTCGATTAATGTTCTGTTATGGAACGATGTTCCGTTTCAGAACAATCAATCTGATAATTTTCCATTTTGCGGTACAACGTGTTTCGACCGATGCCCAGGGTCTTGGCACATTGGGTGATGTTGCCGTTGTTTAGTTGCAACGCACGTAAAATGGACATCTTCTCAACAAAGTTCAAATTCAGGTTTTCTTCTCCAAACTCGTTGAAAACGGCCTTGTTCATGGTTTCCGACTCGATGATATCCTTCAAATTCTGATGCTCCCGCAGGTTGGTGAAGCTCTCTGGAATCATCTCCGTATTGACAATCAGTTCGATGACGTTTTCCAGTTCCCGCACATTCCCGGGCCATTCATACTCCATCATGGCGTGCATGGCCTCTTCATCGATGGGAACGGATTTTTTGTTCAGTTTCAATGAAATCCGATCCATGAAATATTGTATGAGCAAGGGAATGTCGGTCTTTCTATCCCGAAGGGGCATCAGCTTGATGGGAAGCACATTCAGTCTGTAATATAAATCCTTTCGAAAATTTCCGGCGTTCACTTCTTCGCTGAGGTCCTTGTTGGTTGCCGCAATGACCCTGACATCAAGAACGATTTCTTTGTTGCTGCCGATTCTGCTCATGGTGCCTTCTTCGATGACACGAATCAGCCGTGTTTGCATATCCAAAGGCATTTCGCCGATTTCATCCAAAAATATAGTTCCGCCGTCCGCAATTTGGAATTTACCTGGTTGGCCCGCGCTCTTGGAGCCGGTGAAGGCGCCACCTTCATATCCAAAGAGTTCGGACTCGATGAGGTTTCTGGGGATTGCGCCGCAATTCAAGGCGATGAACGGCTCATCCCGTCTATCGCTGTAATTGTGGATCGCTTGGGCGAAAAGCTCTTTGCCGGTGCCGCTTTCCCCCATGATCAACACGTTGGAACGGCTGTCAGCTATTTTTTTGGCGTATTGTATGGTTTGAACAAAATTGGGGTCCTGTCCAATGATCTTATCAAAGGTGTAAATGGCATGATGCCCCATGATTTTGTTTGCCAGTTTGCGAACTTTTTTAACCTCTTTGAAGACGAATATAATGTTCATCAAATTCTTTTTGTCGTCCAGATAGGGAAAAGCGCTGACATTCAATTGCCGTCTGTTTTTAAGGGAATTCACAAAGACGTCTTCATCCGAAAAAGTCTGTTCATGCAATATGGAGGATTTGATCCGTTGCCAATCCTCAAGAAGGTCCCAAGCTTTCATGCCTTTCATCTCATCCTGGGCATAGCCGAACATATCTGCGACGATGCGGTTGACAGTGATGATGTTTCCCTCCAAATCGGCGGTCAGCAAACCGGTGTCGATGGAATCGATGATGGTCTCCGTAAATTTTTTGGCAAGAGCCAGTTCTTGGGTATATCTTTTGATATCCAAAATCTCCTCGATGGCATTGGCTGCCGCCACAACCATGCCAAGAGTGTGGATGTTCACGCTTTCACTGTATCCCGTCAAGTCCAGGGTCCCGATGATCTCGCCCTTGGAGTTCCGGATCGGTGAAGCGGAACAAGTCCATCGATGATACGCCTTGATGTAATGCTCCTCTCCGGAAACTTGCAATGCTTTTCCTTCAGCAAGCACTGTGCCCATGGTGTTGGTTCCGATGCTCCGCTCATCCATATAGGCGCCCGGCACCATTTTGTAGGAAGTGGCCTCCGTCAGAATATGGTCGTCTCCACGGATGCTCAGGATGCAACCCTCTTCATCAGTCAGGAGAATAAAGAAATTCGAGCCCTTTACAAAATCGTATAAATGATTCATATAAAGATCCGCGGTTTCAATTAATTCCCGCTTCTCCTCAAGCTTATCCGCCAGTTCCTTTCCGGTGATGATTTTTTTGCTGTAGATCCTGTCCTTCTCAACGTTATAAGCTTTGCACCGTTCATGGGACTTCAATATATAATCTTTTGTGCTCTCCATTTGTGATCTCCGTTCGTGCTCTCCCATCGGTTGGGCAGATGCACTTTTCGACTAGATTATACACCCTTCACCGATTAAATCCAGTATGTATTATTTTAATGTCATGAGGAGCTGTCCGGCCTTGACCTGCTTGCCTTCTTCCACCAAAATGGCTTCGACTGTCCCGTTCATGGAAGAGGTCACGATGGTTTCCATCTTCATGGCTTCAATCACGGCCAGGCTCTGTCCTTCCACAACCCGGTCGTTTTCTTTGACCAAAATTTTCAGGATATGGCCCGGAATGCTGGCGCCGATCTCATTGTCCTTGTCGCTGTTCGCCATGGGAGTCGACGCGGCGGGACCCGTTTCACTGTTGACCTGTGCGGTCGAATCCTTTATTTTGACTTCCCGTCTGTTTCCGTTGACTTCAAATTCCACAGTCCGGAATCCTTCGCCATCCAATTTGCCCATTCTCAGATATTGAACGACCAGCACCCTTCCTTCAGCCACTTCAATTTCACTGATTTCACCCTCTGACAAGCCATGGAAAAACACATCGCTGCCCATTCGGCTCACGTCGCCGTTTTCCATGAAATATTTGATATAGTTTTCAAAAACATCCGGGTAAAGGGCATAGCTTACCTTGTCGCGATTGGTTGGCTCAAATCCGAATTTTTCTTTTAGGTGCCGCCCATATTCTTCCAAATCGTCGGGGGGCAAAAGTTCTCCGGGTCTGATGGTGATCGGCTCGATGTCCTTGAGCACCAATTTTTGGAGCGCCGGTGGAAATCCCCATTCCGGCTGTCCCATCATCCCCTGGAAATACGATATGACCGAATCGGGGAAGGCCATGTTTTTTGCCTTTTCGTAGATATTCTCTGGGTTCAAATCGTTTCGTACCATAAAGATCGCCATATCCCCCACCATCTTGGACGATGGGGTCACCTTGACGATGTCACCCACCATGTCATTGACGGTTTTGTACATTTCTTTGACCTCGTCGAAGCGATGGCCCAAGCCAAAGCTTTCCACTTGAGGCTTCAGGTTGGAATATTGGCCGCCGGGAATTTCGTAACGATAGATTTCCGCACTGCCGGACTTCAGATCCGATTCAAACGGATAATACACCGGGCGAACCGCCGCCCAATAATCTGATAGCTTTTGGATGCCTTTCAGGTCTATGCCTGTGTCACGTTCCGTATTTTTGAGAGCGGCAACCAGGGAGTTCAGCGCCGGCTGGCTGGTCAGTCCGGACATGCTGTTGATGGCTGTGTCCACAATGTCAACTCCGGCATCCACCGCCATCAGAGCCGTTGCCACTCCGTTTCCTGTAGTGTCATGGGTGTGCAGATGGATGGGTATTGAGATTTCGTCCTTCAGGGCTTTGATCAGTTTCACCGCCGCATAGGGCTTCAGCAAGGCGGACATATCCTTGATGGCCAAAATATGGGAACCCATCTTTTCGATTTCCTTGGCTTTGTCCACATAGTATTTAAGATTGTACTTGTCCCGCTTTTCATCCAAAATGTCCCCGGTGTAGCAAAGGGTGACTTCCGCCACTTTGTTGCACAGAAGGACTTCATCCAAGGCGATCTCCACGCCTTTCATCCAATTCAACGAGTCGAAAATCCGAAATACGTCAATGCCAGCCTGAGCGGATTCCCGGATGAATTCACGAATCACATTATCAGGATAGTTTTTGTATCCCACCGCATTGGCGCCACGGATCAACATTTGGAAAAGGACATTGGGAACACGTTTTCGCAGTTCCTCCAAACGATCCCACGGAGACTCATGAAGGAACCGATAGGCGGTGTCGAAGGTGGCTCCACCCCACATCTCCAAAGAAAACAGATCTTTTTCATAGACGGACGTGGCTTTGGCGATTTTGAAAATATCCCGGTTGCGCATCCGGGTCGCCATCAACGACTGCTGCGCGTCCCGCATGGTGGTGTCTGTGATCAACAGTTTATTTTGTGACTTGATCCAGTCCACAACCGCGGAGGGACCGCCCTCGTCCAAAATCTGCTTGGTCCCCCTCAGCGCAGGCGGAACGGCGACTTTTGGAATCGAAGGAACATCAAACTGCATCTTGTTGCCCTTTGTCTGGTTGACGATGACATTGCCCAGATAGTTCAACACCCTATATTCCTCGTCATTGGTGGCGATGATATCAAAAAGCTGCGGATTCTCGCCTATAAAGCCGGTGGTGCACTTTCCCTTTAGGAAAGTGTCATCGTTGAGCACGTTGATCAAGAAGTCGATATTTGTTTTGACGCCTGTGATGGTGATTTCCTTAATGGCCCGGATGGCTTTTCGCGCCGCATCCTCAAAGGTTCTGGAATGAGCCGTCGTCTTGACCAAGAGGCTGTCATAGTATGGGCTGATGACAGCGCCTGTGTAGGCGTTCCCGGCATCAAGACGGATACCGAATCCGGATCCGGAGCGATAATAGTCTATTCTGCCGGTGTCCGGCGCGAATTGGTTTGTCGGGTCTTCCGTTGTGATTCTGCATTGGATGGCGTATCCCCGTGGCACAATGGATTCCTGGGACGGGATGCCGACTTCTTTTGAGTGAAGAGAAAAACCTTCTGCAATCAATATCTGGCTTTCAACAATATCGTATCCAGTGGTCATTTCTGTAACGGTATGCTCCACCTGAATTCTGGGATTCATTTCAATGAAATAATGATTTCCTTGTTGATCCACAAGAAATTCCACCGTCCCGGCACTTCGGTAGTTCATGAATTTCGCAATTTTGACAGCGTCATCACAGATGTTCTTTCGTACATTCTCCGGCAATGAAAACGCCGGTGTGTATTCAATGATCTTCTGATGGCGCCGCTGGATGGAACAGTCCCTCTCATAAAGATGCACCAGGTTGCCATGCTTGTCGCCAAGAATCTGTACCTCGATATGTTTGGGGCCTTCAATATATTTCTCCACAAAGATGTCATCGACGCCAAAAGCTTTTTTGGCTTCGTTTTTGGTGCTGCCGAAAGCTTCGGCCAGATCCGATTCTTTGGCGACGATGCGCATGCCCCGTCCGCCTCCGCCGGCAGCCGCTTTGAGCATCACCGGGTATCCGCATACACGTGCTGCGGTTTTGGCTTCCTCAACCGTCTTCACGGTCTCTTCAACACCGGGCACCACGGGAACCCCTGCCTCCTTGGCAACGAGTTTGGACTGGATTTTATCGCCAAGACGTTCCATCATCGCAGCGGTCGGGCCGATGAACTCGATGCCGACCTCTTCACATTTCCGTGCGAAATCAGGGTTTTCCGACAGGAATCCATACCCCGGATGGATGGCGTCCACGCCTTTTTTCAGGGCAAGGCCGATGATCTCTTCAATATTCAAATAAGCTTCGACGGGACTTTTATTTTCTCCAATTTGATAGGATTCGCTGGCCTTTGTCCGGAAAAGCGACAGTTTGTCTTCTTCGGAATAAATGGCTACCGTTCGGATTCCCAACTCATGGCAGGCTCGAATCACTCGGATTGCAATTTCACCGCGATTGGCAATCATTACGCGTTTGAATTTTCTTTCCATTTTTTCTCCAATCAAAAAATCTTTCTCACACCAATGGGAATTTTAACATTCATTATAAGGCACCACCTCTCAAAAGGAAAGGGGAAAATTATTCTGTGTAAAAGTCATAAAAATATAAAAATTTGATATAATGAAACCATCAATGAATGAAAGGAGGTGTTTGGATTGACCCAATCCATTTTCGAAGAATTTGAGGTGCTTGAAATCACCCGGGAGGACCGGCAGTCTTTCTGCGCCCAGGTCTGCGTCAACGTCGTTGCTGAAATATCCCTCAAGCTCATTGTCAACGGAGACGAGTTGGCTTCCCTTCTTTGCATGAATCAGCATCACAAGCCATTGGCGCTGGGCTTTTTATTCAACGAAGGGGTGATTCAATCCATGGACGACATTTCCGGGATTGTCTATAGCCAAGGGCTTCAAGCCGTCAATGTTGACCTGAAACCGGGGATCGCGGTCCATCGATCGGGGCAAATCCGAAGTATCACGTCGGGGTGTGGGCAATGCATTTCCTATGTCAATCCACAAAACAACCTTCTGCAATATAATGAAAGCACCCAGATTTTCAAATTTGAAGAAATCCTGGATATGATGAAACGGTTTATGCATCAATCCGACTTGTTCAGAGATGTTGGCGGCGTTCACAGCGTGCTGTTTTATACGCCGGAATTTGAATTATTGGTTGAAGATATCGGCAGACATAACTGTGTGGACAAAGTCGCCGGTCTTTTGTTGCAGAATCAAAATATGGAGCGGGCGGCGACAGGATGCTTGTTTATCAGCGGGCGGGTCTCGTCGGAAATCGTCACCAAAGCAATCCGTCTTGGCATTCCCGTGATAGTGTCCCGGTCAACACCCACCAGCGCAGCCATCCGGTTTGCCCAGGAATACGGCATCACCCTCATGGGATATGTCCGGGGCGAAAAAGCCACCATCTACACCGGTCAGCAGCGCGTTCGCCTGTTGTAGGCATTGAAGTTGTCCGGCTTATACGCTATTCAACGATCAATCCACTTCTGATTTTTTTGAGATACGATTTACAATGGTCATCCTTTCCAAGCAAGGCCTGACAAGCGGCGACCGTGGACATGATTTCCCGGTCAAGGGGATCCAAAATGGCCGCATCCAACCCTGCGCCCATGGCGGCGGCAAGGAAACTGCGGTTCAGCAGTTTTCTCGCCGGCAGTCCGAAGGATATGTTGCTCAGTCCGCATGATATATGGACCTTCGGGAATTGTTGTCTGATTTGCCGGATCGTCTCCAATGTCACCTGTCCGGAATTCTTGCCGGTGCTGACCGGAAGAACGATGGGATCCAAGTAAATGTCCTCCATGGACATCCCCTCTCCCGTCAACCTGGCCACCAGTTTTTCGGCTATTCTGAGTCTGTCCGCCACTGTAGCAGGCACACCGTCTTGATCCATGCAAAGTGCGATGACGCTGGTCTTGAATTCACAAACCAACGGAATGACATCGGCGAACCGCTTTGGCTCCAACGTGATTGAATTCAACAGAATGTTGGGGTTCCTGTTGGCTTCCAAAGCTTTTCTCATCGCTTTCGGGTCAGGGGAATCAATGGCCAACGGGGTATCCACCGCCGTCTGCACCACCTCCGCCATCCATGCCAGACGTTCCGGCTCTTCGTGAACAAACATGCCCGCATTGATATCAATAAAATCGGCGCCCGCCTGATGCTGTTTTGTGGCGACATCAGAGATCGCTTCTTTGTCATAGTTTTCGATGGCCGGCCTGATGGCGCTTAATGTGCTGTTCAACTTCTCACCAATAATAATCAATCGTGTTCCTCCCGGATTACCGTTTTCGATTCCAATAACCTTTCCCCTGCTCCCTCGGATGGGTGGTTCGAGGTCTGTGGACTGGGGCAACCTTCAGATTCAGTGTTGTGTTTACTAAGGGGAACGGATGCTCCTTCACCTCCGGCAGTTGCCTCCCGATCAGCTTTTCGATATCCTTCAGCATCGAAAGTTCTTCAAAATCGCAAAATGAGATGGCTTTGCCGCCAAGGCCCGCTCGGCCGGTTCGTCCGATCCGATGGACATAGGTTTCCGGCACATCCGGCAGATTGTAGTTGATGACATGGGAAAGTTCTTGAATGTCAAGGCCCCTTGCCGCGATGTCCGTGGCCACAAGAATTCGTGTCTTGCGTTTTTTAAAATCAGAAAGGGCCATCTGCCTGTTGGTTTGAGATTTGTTCCCATGGATCGCCACCGCTTTGAACCCATTGTTGTTCAGGTCTTTGACGATTTTGTCCGCACCATGTTTGGTTCTGGAAAACACCAGGACAGAATCGTATTCTTCGGCTGAGAGCACATGCATCAGAAGCTTCGTTTTGTTGACTTTGTCCACAAAATAGATTTCTTGCTCAATGATGTCAATGGGCGATGCCGGTGGGGTGATGGTGATTTTGATGGGATTTGTGAGGATTGTGTCAGCCAGCTTTTCAATTTCCGGGGGCATGGTCGCCGAAAAGAACATTGTCTGACGCTTTGCAGGAATCCGGGCAATGATTTTTTTGACATCCACAAGCATTCCACGTTCCAGCATCTGATCCGCTTCATCCAACACAAAATGTTCAATATGGGAAATATCAATAAATCCTTGATTCATCAAATCAAGGAGTCGTCCCGGTGTCGCCACCAAAATGTCCACACCGTTTTGCAACGCTTTGGTTTGGGGATTCTGTGACACACCGCCAAAAATGACGGCAATTTTTTGATTTAAATTGGCGCCATAGGCCACAAAGGATTCACCGATCTGAATGGCCAATTCCCGGGTGGGCGCCACGACCAATGCTTTGATGGCTCTGGATTTCTTTTGATTGGATTGATTTTTTGCCAATTGCTGCAGGATGGGAACCGCAAAAGCGGCCGTTTTGCCGGTGCCTGTTTGGGCGCATCCCAATAAATCGGATCCCTCAAGCAAATGTGGGATGGCTTTGGTTTGTACCGGGGTTGCCTCTTTGTATCCCTGATCTTTCAGGGCTTTTAGGATCGGGGCAATAATCCTTAGTTCGTTTAGTGACAAGGTTTCTCCTTTATTTATGATGAAATAACATTCTAATTCAATTTTTCTGTTCTTTGTTCAAATCACAAAAAACGACGCTGCGATGATGACATAAACCGCGACCAGTTGGACGCCTTCCAACCAATTGGACTCGCCGTCGCCTGCGACTTTGTTTGCAATCATGACAGCGAATATCATTGCAACCAATTCAAATAGGTTGAATACAATACTCATCGGCGAGAACAGCAAACTTAGGAAAATCAGAACCGGCGTCACGAACAGAATCATTTGAAGGCTGGACCCTAGTGCGATTTCGACGGACACTTCCATGCGGTTCTTGATGGCCATGATGACTGCGGTGCTGTGTTCCGCGGCATTGCCGATGATGGGGATCAAAATGATGCCGATAAAGAATTCGCTGAGTCCCAACGTCTTCGACATCGGCTCCACCGCACCAACAAAGAATTCCGACTCAATGCCGATGAAGATGGTGGCGCCAAGCAAGACCAAAACAGCTTTTACAAGGGACCAGGATGGTTTGCATTCTTCCTCCGGTTCGGTGAAATACAGATCTTTGTGGGTATAGAAGGAAAACAGCAAACTCAGGATGTAGATGGCGATCAGAATCACCGCAACGACGACGCTCAGTCCCTCATACTGGGTGGTCAACAATTCCGGCTTCACGGTATGGGTGAACACCGCCGGAACGACAAGCCCAATCACCGCAAACAGCAACATGCTCGCCGAGACATCCAATGTTTTGGGATTGAATCGCTGCGACTTGTATTTGATACCACCAGCCAACATGCTCAAGCCCAACACCAACAGCACATTTCCTATGACCGATCCGGCGATGGATGCCTTCACCACATCAAAGAGACCCTCTTTCATGGCAAAAAATCCAATGATCAACTCTGTCGCATTGCCGAAGGTCGCATTGAGAAAACCGCCGATTCTTGGGCCTGAATAAAAAGAGATCTGTTCTGTCGCTTCACCCATCAACCCTGCCAATGGAATGATCGCCAACGCCGACAAGGCGAATATCCAGGTTTGGGAAAGGCCTAGAAAGACACCGGCGATGCTGATTGGAACAAAAACTAAAAAATATCTGAGTATTTTCATTCAGGTCTCCTTTTATTCAGGTCTACAGTTTTCCGATCAATAATTCAGGGGCGTTTTCTTCAATTGCCGGCATGATTTCAAGCAAGCTTTCCCGGATGGCACGAACAGCAATGAAGATTTCGCCATCTGTCATGGGGGTGGATGTGCAGAACATCCCTCTTGGCGCCATGAAGACGCCATTATTGATCAGGGACAATCCCATCAGGACGTTCAGTTCTTCGTGGGATGTGGCGATCCCTCTATATTCGGTGATAATATTGTTGCTGAAAATGATATTGCTCAGGGATCCGACGCCATTCACCCGAATGTCGACGCCAACCTGGGCAAATGCTTTTTTGCATTCCTGTCTGAACAAATCCCCCAGTCTGTTGACGTGGGCCACTTCTTTTTCCCCATAATCCTTCATGGCCGCCAAGCCTGCCGCCATGGAGATGGCATTGCCGTTGAAGGTGCCGGAGTGGTACATGGTTTTTACCATCGGGTCGTACATTCTCATGATTTCATCTTTGCCGCCAAAGGCGCCGATGGGAATTCCCCCACCGATGATTTTGCCGAAAGTGGTCATGTCGGGTTTGACACCGTTGTACTTTTGTGCGCCGCCTGTGGACAGTCGAAATGTAACCACCTCGTCAAAAATCAATACAATGCCGTACGTTTCGGTGATCTCCCGAATAAATTCCAGGTATTCCTTGGAAATCTCCAGCATGCCTGCGGAGCCCATCACCGGCTCTATGATGAAGGCCGCCAGATCCCGGTGGTTTTCTTCAATCAGTTTTTTGGTCACTTCTATGTTGTTGAAAGGGACAATAATCACCTGGTCGACGGTTTCTTGGGGCACACCTTTAGAGTCGGCTACAGCTTTGGGGCGGGTAAGGTCACCGACTTTGTCCATGTCCGGCTCCACACTGGCCTCGAAAATATCACTGCTGCCGTGGTATCCCCCCTCTATTTTTACGATTTTGGTGCGCCCTGTGAATGCTCGGGCGCCTCGAACCGCGTGCATCGTCGCCTCTGTTCCTGAGTTTGTGAATCTTATTTTGTCTACGGAATCAACCCGGGAACAAATCATTTCAGCCAAGCGGGTTTGTTTTGAAAAAGGCGCCGAGAAAACCGAGCCTCTTGCAATCTGTTCCTGAACCGCATCGACGATTCCCGGATATGCATGGCCATGAATCAGGGAGGTATAGTTGTTTTGAAAATCGATGATTTCGTTTCCGTCCACATCCCAGAGCCGACTGCCTTTGCCATAGTCCATGAAGCTGGGATAGGGCCTGAAAAATGTCACGTTTCTAGTGTCGCCTCCGGGGAAAACACGTTTGGCTTCCGTGAACAACTGAAGAGATTTCTTTGTTCTATTTTTGTATTCTTCCGTTATTTTATCAAAAACGCTATCATAGTGGCTCATGGTCCTGATCTCCTCTCATATAGATGATTGTACCACTAAAGCCCCCGGGAAGGAACTAAAAGCTGGCTTGAGCCTTTGTTTTTCTGACCACAGAGAATAAAATGGTCAATGTCATGAAGACCGCCAGGATTACAGCCAGAACGATAAAATTAAACCACGCATTGGATCCGCTGTTGCTGCTGATCGCTTCCTTCAACAAACCCACAGAATAAGTCATCGGCATGAATGGATACATGATGTTGAAGAACTTGGGCACTGTTTCCATCGGAAAAGTTCCGCCGCAGGACGTAAGTTGTAGAATCAGCAAGGCAATGGACAGAAACTTTCCGATATCCTTCAGGAAAACCAGGAAGAACTGAACAATGGAAATGAATACCAGGGAAACCAGGCAACATGCGCCAAAATACATTATCAAGTGGTCGATTTCAAGCCCCAGACAGATTTTCAGCAGCACACCCAGGAAGATCGCCTGAACGAGTCCGATCAAAAGGTAGGCGAAACTTCTTAAAAGCTTATTATCCGAGTTGCGGGACAGCAGATTGAATTTGCCATCCGCATCCAGATAGATGGCGAAGAAAATGATCAACGCGCCAACCCATAGGGACAGGGAAAGAAAATAAGGGGCAAACGCGGTGCCGTAATTGGGTACCGGGTCAATAGGGTCCTTTTCGGTAGTCACCGGCGATTCCACATAATGGTTCAATCCATCCAGGGCATTTAGCTTGGTGTTGGCCTTTGCGATGGAAGTGTTCACCGAGGATTTGGCGGAATTGATTCCATTGTGAAGGGCTGATGTGCCGTCGGACAGCGTTGCGGTGCCGTTCTTTATCTGTTGGGCACCGGCGGAAAGTTGCTGGCCGGCATCTCCCAGTCTCATTGTTGCCGTATCCAAAGACGCCAATCCGCTTGACAGGGTATCGGCGCCGGCGGCGACTTGCGCCGAGCCGTCCCTGGCATCGGCAAGCCCGGATGCCAGGGCTTCAATTCCAGCTTTCAGTTGGGGAATTGAGCTGGTGCCTGAAGCCAATAACGAGGTCCCCTGCGCAATCTGTTCGGATGCATCTTTCAGTGATGCGGTATATTGTTTCAATGCCGCGATATTTTGAGTATTGGTGGGATTGTTCAAATTATTGATGAACTGGGCGAACACCGGGTCCGACAGAAGGCTTGGATTGGCTTTCACATAGCTCCCAAGAAAAGCGCCGGTCTGCTGGACAGAGGTGATCAATGTGTCGACGCCTTGGGTATAGGTCTTCATGCCTTCATTGAATTCTTGTGTTTTCGTTGCCAGAAGCTCGGCATTTGTCCGCAATGCATCAATGTCGGCCGTCGAATCCTTCAAATTGGAGGCGCCATCGGCCAGCTTGTCAATCCCGTTGTCCAAAGCGTCAACGCCTGCCAGCAATTGTGTCGCTCCGGCCTGGGCGCCGCTCATGCCTGTTTCGAAGGTGTTGAATTTGGTCTCAAAGGTGACCAGTCCGGCGCTTAAGTCATCGGTGCCCTGCCGCAATTCTGAAGCGCCGCTCTGCAATGTCGCCGATCCATTGGAAAGCAAAGTCAGGCCGTCGACAAGACTGCCGAGTTGAACCGGTGTATTCCGTAGTTGGTCGCAAAGTTCCGACACAATTTCACCGTCAACTTTCCCCCGCAGGGAGATTTCGATTTGATCCACGGCGTTTTTCAGAATCTGTGTGGCCAAATAATTTCTTTTTTCATTTGGGATGAATTTTATCTCAGCGGACACCTTTTTTGATGTTTTGGCGCTGGCGATGGATGCGGAGAAGTCCTTGGGGATAATGATGACCGCATAATAGGAATCCCCCTCCGTCCCCTTGAGGGCATCCGCCTTTGATGTGAATATATATTTTAATGTGGCGTCTTCCTTGAGTGTTTTGCACATTTCTTCACCGACATTTCGGGTTTCCCCATTCAATGTGGCACCCTCGTCCAGATTCACCACGGCAACGGGCAGATCCTGGAGTCTTGAGTAGGGATCCCAAAAGGCGCCCAGGTAAAAGACGCTATATAGCAACGGGATGATGATGACGCCAACGATAACCAGGCTGCATACCACCGTTTTCTTCGTGATGTTGATCTCTTTTTTTCTCTTTTCATTGGTCATTTGTTGTTTTTCTCCTTTGTTGATATTCTTTTCGTTCCAGTTTCTCCAACTGGTCGATTGCTTCATAGAAAGCCAGAATCGCCAAATCCATTGCCAAGCTGGCGTGGTTCATGGCAAAAGCGGCATATGCGTCATAGTGGGCGGCGATCGCTTTGGATTGTTGTCTGGTCTCGGGATTTTGTTCCCATCCGATGCCGGCCTTCAGCTCGTCGATTTTTTCCAGGAATTCCTGTTGGGCGGATAATAGGGCCCCTGATGTTGAAGAAAGATTTTTGTTCATCTCGTTGGCGCACAGTTCTTTGATTTGGGTGATTTCGGTTTGGAGCTGTCCAATCACCTGACCTGTCGACATCATACTGAAGTCCCTTTGGCGCTCCATTTTCATCTGAAAGATTGCAAATTGCTTTCCCAACGCATTCATTTTCTCAACGCATATTTTCATTTCAATCCCTTCCTTCCTGCGGTATTTCAATCTGTATTATATGTGCCAAATTGATTTCGGGTTATAGACAAAAGAAAAGCAATGTCGTTTTTTTTGACATTGCCCTTGTTTTGTCTAAATCCATTTTTTATGATCGGTTCGTTCCCCAAGGATTTCCCTATTCTCATTCCGCCAATATTTTTCCGATGATCCGCTCGAAAAGTTTGGCAACCCGATCCACGATATCCTGAGGTGATTCCTGCATGTCGGTGCGGACCCATTCCAACACCAATCCCACAAAGGCGTATTTATAAAAATCCGCAAAAAATTGGATGCCCTCTTCAGGGATATTTTTTTTATCCGCTTCTTTTTTGATCAAGTCATAGATAAATACATAAACCGCCTTGTATAGATATTGTTCCAAAAACTCCCGGCCGATGGAACGATATATGTTCACAACGAACGATTTGTGTTTTTTGAGGTAATCGAAGATGGCCAGGAAGTCCTGCTGCCAGGTCTCGATGGACTGGTAACCGGAAATGATTTTCTCTGCTTCCGTCACAAAAATCCAATCCAGAAGCGAGTAGACGTCCTGGAAATGATAATAGAAAGTCTGTCGGTTCACCCCGCACAGATCAACAATTTCTTTGACCGTGATCTTGTCCAGGGTCTTTTTTTCCAACAGCTTCATCAGTGATTGCGCCATGGCTTTTTTTGTGATTTGTGTCATGCTTCCTCCCATTGTTATCTGTCGTCCAGGCCTTTGCCCCCCAAAATCCGTTCAATGTTCTTTTCAATTCTGGCCTCTCTGGTTTTTTCCTGTTTTGGTGATGAAAAATGAATGAGGTACGCCCTTTGGCGGCCCGGGGTCAACGCCTCGAACGCTGCTTTCAGCTCTGGCATTTCATCGATTTTATTTTGGAACTCCAGAGGATAACTGGTCTCCGCAGCTTTTTGAAATTCCACTTCCTTGCCGGATTTCTCATTTTCGATGGCCTCCTTGATGTAATCCTTTATTTGGGACTCCAGGCGAAGGATATCCTCTATCCCGGTAAACCGGATTTGCCGGGCAGCCTGCACATTTTCCGTCTGCTGCACAAGGATGCCGTCAGGATCCGAAAGCAACGCCCCTTTCACAAAAAGAATGGCGCAATAATTCTTGAAGCCATGGATCAATGCGACATTTTTATTTTGTATGGTATAGCAAGGCACGCCCCACTTGAATTCCTCCGTCCAAGGAAACTCAAGAAATATTTCCCGTATTTTTTTGTATTCATTCTGCCATTGCTGGGCGTTCTCGATGAAAGCGTCAACTTTTGGTTCCAGTGTTCGTTGATCCATGATCGTCACCTGCCTTTCTGGGTGGTTCACCATTTTTCGTATTTTGTCACTTCCTCCAATGTCCGGCGGGGACGTTGCTTTGGTTCTTGGTCCGGATAGCCAAGGGTGATGACGGCAACCACATATTTGTCGGTTGGAATCCCCAGGACAGGCCTGATTTCGTCCTGGATGAACCAGGATACCCAACAGGTTCCCAATCCCAAAGACTCAGCAGCCAGAACAATGTTTTCGCCTGCGATGGCAGTGTCCAAAATAATCTGTTTCGCCGCGATTCCCGGAGTGTTTTCGTCGATGTGGGTCAAACTGTCATCGGTGGTGGCCACACGAACATCCGCGACACACACAACGAAAACGGGCGCGGTTTCCATCCACTCCTGCTTATGGGAAACTTCCGCGACGTTGCGGCGCATTTCCTCCGAGCGGACAATAAGGAACGTCCATGGCTGGGTGTTGGAATCGGAAGGAGCCAACCGGCCGGCATTGATGATTTGTTTCAAGACATCGTCAGCCACCGCCTGGTCCTTGTACTTTCGTATGCTTCGCCTTTTTTCTATGGTGTTGATTGTTTCAATGGTTTTAATCATATTGATCCTCCTAAACGGAAATCACTCTGTATGAGTCATCCTGCAAAAATCCTGTCAAGGGTTCGCCCATCAATTTGACCTCGACCCCAAGCTTTTCGAGGGTCTCCACGATTCCATAGGATTCGGCGCATCGTTTGCACGCGTACACTTTCACGCCCACTTCCTGAATTTGGCGGATCATCGCCTGCACTTCTGGATTGGACGCGAGAAGCTTATTTGAAGGTCCCCATGTGATCAAATTGCATTCTTTCCACCATTTGTTGACATTGGACTTGAGTGTGTACATCAAAATCATATTCAGAGCGGTTTCCTCATCTCCTGACGTCCATAGGATTGTCAGTTTTTCAAGTTTCATTGCGCTTCCTCCGTTATAATTTCTTTTCATCATACGCCTATATCCGTATTATACATCCCTCTTTCATTTCGGTAAAGAAACTGTGTGAGTTGCTCACCAAAATATTATTGTACTTTTGATACACTAAGCCTGCGATATGTGTCGCGCTATGACAATTCATCAAGGAGGATTCAATGAAAAACAATCAGTACAAAAACTCAGGGAAAGCGAAATTCAGAGAAGAAAAATGCGACAAGTCGCCATTTTGCCCAGTTGCAAGGGTATGCAAAGCCGGTGCGGTGAGCAGAATCAAGCTGGGCTTCATGAGAATCGATATTGGCTACGACCCAGGCAAATGTGTGGGATGCGGCCAGTGCGTCAGCGCCTGCCCCCACGGCGCCTTTTCAATGAAATAGACAATCAGTGAATAAAACTGACCAGCAACATGACATTGAGCACCGTGAGCACCGCCGCGATGGCGAGAAGCAGAATGTTGGTCAAAGGGCTGTTTCGGTGTTTGCCCATCACTTTCTTGGAAGATGTCAAATAAATCTGCAGAAAAACTGTGACAGGCAACTGGATGCTTAGAAACATCTGGCTGTAAATCAACCCCCAAAACGGATCGGGAATCAGAAAAATGGTCAAAGTGGAAAAAACAAGAATGCCGGCGACCCCAAGTTTGGTGTGGTTGTCTTTCATATCATAGGGTTCACCATTTAAGCCGGCAAAGATCGTCCCACCGGCAATTCCTGCGGTGACAGTGGATGATATGCCGGAAAAAAGAAGAGCGACCGCAAAAACAACGGCGGCACCCGGGCCGACCAGCGGCGTTAGAATCTGCTGTGCCTGGGACAATTGGTTCACATTGATATGATTGGTAAAAAATGTGGTGGCGGCAAGGATGATCATGGCGCTGTTGATCGCCCATCCCACACCCATGGACAACAGGGTGTCCAAAAATTCGTACTTCAATTGGCGTTTCATCACCGACTCATCTTCAAGATTCCATTTTCGGCTCTGGATGATTTCGGAGTGGAGAAACAGATTGTGTGGCATCACGACAGCCCCCAAGACCGACATGACAATGGGCAGGGCACCAACAGGAAAATCCACGGTTACCCACCCCATCAAAGCGCTTTTCCACTGAACGTCCACCAAAGCAAGTTCATAAATGAATGACAGGCCTATAATGGACACCAACCCGATAATCCATCGTTCCAATTTTTCGTAGGAGTGGCTGAACAGCATCCATAATATGAGCGCCAGCATCATCACAGAACCCAATCGGATTGGAATTCGGAAGAGCATCTGCAAGGCGATGGCACCACCTAGAATTTCCGCCAAGGCTGTGGATGCGGCGGCCAACATGGCTGTGGATAAAATCGCAGTGGATGCTTTTTTGGGGAGATGTCTGGTGGCCGACTCGGCGAGGCAATCACCGGTGACAATGCCAAGGTGTGCCACATTATGTTGCAGTATGATCAGCATGATGGTGGACAGTGTCACCATCCAAAGCAATGTATAACCATATTTAGACCCAGCGGCAAGGTTTGATGCCCAATTGCCGGGGTCAATGAATCCAACGGTCACCAACAACCCGGGTCCCATGAACTTCATCAGTTCTTTGATGCCCAGGGTTGGCCGATGTGCTTTTCCATTGAGTGATTCGAAAAATCTCATACGCCCTGCCTTGTTTCAAGTCTTTTGCTAGATTGTACCACTCCTGGCCGCATTATGAAACAATTTCTGAAGCTGGTCGAACTTGCTGCTGATCACCCTCATGTATTGATCCACCCCTTCAAAAATATCAGCCAGGTTGTTTTTCACAAATTCCTGGAAGACCAAAAAGTCCTTGTATCCCCCGGTCTGTTCATATGCCTGGATTTTTTCCAGAATTTCGGCTTTGACCTCCGGCGGCACTTCGGATTTTCTTGAAAGCAAGCTGTCTGTGGCAGTTTTAACCTTGTGAGACAATCCTTCCAGTTCTTTTTCTCCCAAGTTTTTATACATGGAATCAATCATTTCTTTTATTGAGTCCGGATATTGAATCTCTCCACATGCATCCAAATATTCAACCAATCCATGCCAGGCCTTTTCTTTTTCATCCGTATCCAACGGCTGGTCCAGGAACTGCCCGTAATGGATGGCAAATAATTTGCCGAGATTTCCGGGTAAAATTCGATCCAGTTCTTTCATCATATAACCCGCTGTGGTTTTGCCGTTTTCATCCAGCTTGGCAATCATTTCCTTGATCTTCCCCGCAGGCAAATCATCTCCACATCCCGTCAACTGCCCCAAAACGGTTTTGTTCGTCTGAAGACGATCCAGTTCCCGTTCCAACCTGCTTAGTTGTTTGGTCGCGACATGCGACAGGGTTTCGCCGGAAGCCAGCGTTTCCTTGATGTCGCTGATTGGAATGTCAAGTTTTCGTAGTAGCTGGACGGTCATCAGCACTTTGATGTCCTGGTCCGAATACGTGCGATATCCGCCTTCTTGCTCTTTGTCCGGCTTTATAAGCCCTTCCTCTTCATAATAGTAGATGGCTTTTTTGGTCAGCCCGGTTTTTTTCATTGCTTCATTCAATTTCATCGTTTTGTTCCTCCATGCTTAGAGCATAGACGATTCCCCAAGGGAACTGTCAAGTGAAAAATAAAAGAATCATCAATTGCCGCTTTGCTTTATGGGCAACGCCGGGCACATCCGTTGAATTGGGACTTCAATCATGATAAAATCATATTGTAAGGACGAAATTGGGGGTTTGAATATGAGCATTAGCATACATGGGCTCACCGAAGTGAGTGATTTTGAAAAATTGATCACTGTGTTATTGGAAGCCTTCAGCGATTATCCAAAATTGAAAATCGCATTTGAGGATCCCATTGCCCGCAAATCGGCTTTGGAGGCGGTTCTGCGGTTCTACTGCGCCTATGATTTAAAGTATGGCAAGGCCTATTCCTTGGGAGAAGAAGTGAATGAAGCGGCTGTTGTAGTGGAGTCCACTGAGATGGGTTATACCTTCCTCAGGCATCTTCGTGCTGGAAGTTATGCCAGGGCATATCGAAAATCCATGGCAAAACTATCTTATGGCGAGCGACGGAAACTAAGGAACATGTTCAACGAACTTGACCGGTTGGAAAGGGCTGTGCCCTTGCCGGACCACCCCTATCTGTATGTGGACTTCTTGGGCGTGAAAACGTCCATGCTGGGTCAAGGGAAGGGCCGACAACTTATGGCGGCCATTTCCGACTATGCCACGGAAAAACACCTGCCAATGATGCTTTTTACCAATACAAAACCGGATATCCGATTCTATAAAAGCCTGGGATTCGAAATTGCAGGCATCACCCATTCCAATCGATATGGCTTCACCAACACCTATATGGTGAGACCTTCCATATGATTCCACCGTCTCGATTTCATAAAAAATGACAATTGTCAGTCCAGTTTTATTTTTTCCATCGTCAAAATGCAGTTATATGAAAAAGCGCTTGCGATTTCCGCCAGTTTCTCAAGGGAAATTTTTTTGTCGGTGTAAAACCACTCCACATACATGGATGTGATGCCGGTGGCGATGAATTCCACCAAAAACTGGAGCAGTGTCCGGTTGATCTCGACTGTTTCAACCAAGGCGGGCAAAACGGAGTCCTTCAGTATTTCCTTGATCTTTCTTATCAACGAACCGTTGGCATCCAGTCGAATCAAATTGTTGAAAAACTCGTAATCCTCATTGATCAGCTGGTTCAACCGAAGGAAAAGAGCCAGAATCTTGCTTTGGTCCGATTCAAAATGGTAGTCCTCAATAATGGTTTTCAGGGAGGAAATCAGTTCATCCTCAATTTCAACGATAACGTCTTCAACACTTTGATAGTGGAGATAGAAAGTCTTGCGATTGATATCCGCCAAATCGGAAAGTTCAGTGACGGAGATGTTTGAGATGTCTTTTTGTTCCATCAATAGAAACAGCGCATGCTTGATGGATTTTTTGGTTTTGCCGATGCGGCGGTCCACAATGGGAACCTTTCCGGCTCCTTTTTTAAGTTCGCTCATTATTTTGCCCCCATAATAAACAATTTTTCATCGATTTGTTACTTAAGCAACAAACCACGAGAAAATTGACCTTTGATTACTATGTCACATACGTATTATAATACCCATATGAGTAATAAGTCAAGGTAGTCCTTATGGAATACCATTGCGCCGGCACAGAACGAAAGAGGAAAGGAACCCCATCATGTTCAGCAAATTTGGCAAAGTTTACCTAGAATCCACCGCAGCCAAGGTGGCCCTCAAATACTTGGATAAGAACCCAGACAAAAATATTCCCAAATTATTGAGTTGGTGGGAAAGCGTGGATCACGGGAACGATTACGACAAGCCCACCAATCTGGTCCGCCGTATTGTCGATCACCCGGATAGCAACTGGTACGGATTCATCAGGAGTTTTTGGACGGATATCAATCCGGGCACCCGAAAAAAATTTTTCGAGAATTTAATTGTGAATTCATTGATTATAGGGACCCACAAAAGGACTGAGGCAAAAGAAAAATATGACTGCAATGTTCCGTGGGCGATATTGATCGATCCCACCACTGCTTGCAACCTCAGCTGTCTGGGATGTTGGGCGGCTGAATATGCCGCCAATCAGGAATTGGATTATGACTTGATGAATGATCTCATCCGCCAGGGGAAGGAGTTGGGGGTCTATATGTATATCTTCACCGGCGGAGAACCTTTGGTGAAAAAGGATGAGGTGATTCGTCTCTGTGAAGCCAATCCCGACTGTCAGTTTCTCGCCTTCACAAACGGCACATTGATTGATGAGAACTTCGCCGATGAGATGTGTCGGGTCAACAACTTCATTCCTGCGATCAGTGTGGAAGGATTTGAATCCCAGACCGATGCGCGACGTGGTCAAGGGACATATGACGCGGTGGTGCGGGCAATGAAACTATTGAAGGAGAAACAGTTGATTTTTGGAATTTCCTGTTGCTACACAAGTCAAAACACCGATACCATCGGCAGCGAAGCATTTTTTGATCAAATGATAAATTATGGCGCGAAATTCGGTTGGTTTTTCACCTATATGCCAGTGGGCGTCAATGCCATGCCTTCCCTAATGGTCAGCGCCGATCAACGGGCGTTCATGTACCACCAAATTCGGGATTTTCGAAAGAACAAGCCGTTCTTCACCATCGACTTTTGGAATGACGGCGAATTTATTTCCGGGTGCATCGCCGGCGGGCGAAACTACATGCATATCAATGCCAATGGTGACGTGGAGCCCTGTGCGTTCATCCACTATTCCGACTCAAACATAAAAGAGAAAAGCCTGGTGGAGGTGTTGTCGTCTCCCTTGTTTCAGCAATATCGAAGCCACCAGCCTTTTAACGACAACATGCTCTGCCCCTGCCCCTTGTTGGACAACCCTGACCAACTTCGGGAAATGGTACACAACTCCGGTGCCAAATCAACCGATTTGCAGCATCCTGAAGACGTGGATTCACTGACTAAAAAATGTGAAGAAGCCTCCCGGAACTGGAAACCTGTGGCCCGTGAATTATGGCAGGCTTCCCATATCGATTCCTAATTCGTCGGTGATGGATTCGACAATGGCAATTTCCGTGGCTGCATGCCCCTAGACGCCGCTTTCTCCACAGCAGAATTTGTCTCCCTCCTCCGGCACTTCCATGGGATAATTGCCGTCGAAACACGCCGTGCAGAACCCACAATCCGCACCGATTGGAATCTTCATCAATCCTTCAAGGCTAAGGAATTCCAAGCTGTCCGCCCCAATGATATTTTTGATTTCTTCGATGGAATTTTGGGAAGCGATCAATTGTTTGGTGGAGGAAATGTCCACTCCAAAATAACAGGGAAATCGATATGGAGGCGAGCTGACTCTCATATGAACTTCTTTTGCCCCGGCGGACTTGAGCATTTGTACGATTCTTCTGGTTGTGGTGCCCCGGACAATGGAATCATCCACCATCACCACTCTTTTACCTGCAATTTCGCTTTTCATGGCGTTGAATTTGATTTTGACGCCAATTTCCCGTTGACCCTGTTCCGGTTGGATAAAAGTTCTGCCTACATATCTGTTTTTGAGCAAACCCTGTCCATAGGGGATGCCGGATTGTCTGGCGTATCCAAGAGCCGCATTGAGGCCGCCGTCCGGTGCGCCGATGACAATGTCCGCCTCCACCGGATGTTCCAACGCCAATCGTTTGCCGGCTTCGACCCTGGCCTGGTGGACGCTTACGCCATCAATGACACTATCCGGTCTGGCGAAATAGACAAATTCAAAAATACATAGCCTGGATTCACCCGGCGTCTTTGCCTGCACAGAAGTCAAGCCGTCCTTATCAATCAAAACAATTTCACCCGGCCTCACGTCCCGGATGAAGTCGGCTCCAACCGAATCCAGCGCACAGGATTCGGAAGCCAAAACATAGGAGTCTTCGATGGCGCCGATGCAAAGAGGACGAATTCCAAGGGGGTCCCTTATGCCTACCAATTTTTGCGGTGTTGCAATGACCAGTGCATAGGAACCCTGAATTTCGTCCATGACTTTGGGAAGCGTATCTTCGATATTGGTGCTCCCCACCCGATATCTGGAAATCAAGTTTGCGATGACTTCCGTATCGCTGGTGCTCTGGAACAAGGCCCCGTTTTCCTCCATTTTGTTTCTCAGGTCGGCGGCGTTCACCAAATTGCCGTTATGCGCGATGGCCATATGGCCATTTTTGTATTTCACAACCATGGGCTGGGCATTTTCGCGTTTGCTGGATCCAGTGGTGGAATATCGCACATGTCCCACCGCACATGTCCCGGTCAGGTGATCGAGAATCACTCTATTGAAAATTTCCGAGACAAGACCCATATCTTTATGGTGAAGCACCGTCCCTTCGTCAATGACTGCGATACCCGCGCTCTCTTGTCCTCTATGTTGCAAGGCATAAAGGCCGTGGTATGTGATTCGTGCCACATCCAGGGCATTGTTGCTGAAGATGCCGAAGACACCGCATTCCTCTTCCTGCTTTTCAAATATAAATTTTTCTATCGACATGGGACCACTCCTATTCTAAATCTTATTCAAAGTCCATATTACCATTATTGCCCCGAGAATGAAACATCTGATTTGACGGAAAGTTATTTGCCTGCAAGCAAACCACGCAAATGAAAAACCGGCTAGTCGTTGGACTGTCCGGTTTTGTTTGTGGACTTGGTTGTCTAGTGGGACATGGAAACAATGATTGGTGCGATGATCAAGGAAAGGGTTCCCATTACTTTGATGACCGCATTCAGTGAAGGGCCGGCTGTGTCCTTGAACGGATCACCCAATGTATCTCCGACGATTGCCGCCTTATGGGTATCCGAGCCTTTACCGCCATGCTCGCCTGTCTCAATATATTTCTTGGCATTATCCCAGGCACCGCCTGCATTGGCCATGGTCAAGGCCAGCAAAACGCCGCTGGCTGTACCACCAACAAGCATGCCGCCAATGACGCTCAGTGCGGTATGGGGATCGAAGATGGCCACGCCAAATCCGATGACAAGGATGCTCAAGGGTGCCAACAATCCGGGCTTAATCATTCTTTTGATGGCTGCTTTGGTTGATATGTCAATGCATTTTTTGTAATCCGCTTTTGCGGTGCCTTCAAGAAGCCCTGGGATCTCATGGAACTGCCTTCGCACCTCATCGATCATTTCATGGGCTGCCGTGCCGACCGCTCTCATGGCAAAAGCACAGAAAAGGAATGGAATCATGGCACCAAAGAGTAATCCAAGCATAATGGCCGGATGGAGAATATCAAGGGTTTGAAGCTCCGCACGTTGGGCGAATGCCGAAAACAATGCAATGGCGGTGATCGCCGCCGACCCAATCGCAAAACCTTTTGCCACAGCTGCCGTGGTGTTGCCAACGGAATCCAACTTGTCGGTGATTTCACGAACTTCAGGTTCAAGACCTGCCATTTCCGCAATCCCGCCGGCATTGTCCGCGATAGGCCCATAGGCATCGATGGCAACAATGGTGCCCGCCATTGAAAGCATCCCCATGGCTGCCAATGCGATTCCATAGAATCCTGCATGGCCGCCGCCTGGAATCACATATGCCGCCGCGACGGTTCCAATAATGATGACTACCGGAATGGCTGTGCTTTCAAGGCCTACGGACAAACCGTAGATGACGTTGGTTGCAGCCCCCGTCTTGGAGGATTCTGCGATTTTTTGTACCGGTATATAGGAATGGGATGTATAAAATTCCGTGGCTTTACCGATTAATATATTTGCGACCAACCCAGCCAGAATGGAAAAGAAAAATTGTATTTGATGGGATGGAAGCAGATACTTGGTCAGGAAAAAGGCTGAAATGACCGATAATGCGAAGGATGTGTACAAACTTTTGTCCAATCCGCTTTGTGGATTTGTTTCGTTCCCCGAATAAATGAAGAAGGTGCTTATGATTGAGGACAGGATGCCGAACGCACCGAGAACAAGGGGAAGAATCACCCCTGCGGTGCCAAGAAGCGCAGATCCCAACAGCATTGCAGCGATGGCTGTCGCCGCATAGGATTC
>Ga0183100_1000144_pt1 | contig 88894 bp, 81 predicted proteins | sample Biomet2_FD_127789 | JGI IMG/M metagenome (GOLD analysis project Ga0183100, IMG submission 127789) | Microbial communities from bioreactor (seeded with anoxic lake sediment) at LBNL, California, USA - Biofuel metagenome 2 | ecosystem: Engineered > Bioreactor > Anaerobic > Unclassified ...
AGTGCTCTTCTTACTTTTGAAGAGCAATAGAAATATATATATTTAAAATTCTTGAACATGATACAACGATGAGAAAATGGTATAACAATTTATTTTCAACCGAGAGAAAACTGTCATTTTTAAGAACAGAGAAATATAGTAATACACAAAATCTCCATAGAAATGAATACGCGAGTTTCAATTGAATACAATAAAATTATTCGCGTTTCGCTTTGCCAAAGATATCAACTATTAGAAGTATATGCTTCTGAAAATATTATTGAAAGCATAGATGAAATTTTGAAAGAAGATAATCAAATTTACATTAATTGTCTATTTCGAGATTCTACCGAGAGGAATCATTTTGCTCGTTGTATCTCAAAGAACACAAACATTGTGAAAAAAATTTATGCCCAAATCAAGTGTTGGTAAAGCCCGTTACAAGCACTCAATTCATTGATTATGAGATAACAATATTAGAGAAATAACCTTAAAAGTAATAATAGGAATCTGATGTGATTTGAATGTAGCATTAGATAGAAATAATAAAATATATTAATAATCAATTCATTATCCTCAATTTAACAGGGAAGCCACTTTCATACTGAAAGTGGCTTCCCTGTTAAATACCTGATTCGATTGAATTACATTTACCTGAGCCAATTGTTTTTTGTATTGCGGGCGAAATCAATTAAATCTTCTTGTTTGCTTTCTGAAATAACCCTGTCAAGCCATCTGACTGCTTCATCAACATTGTCCAAATAATAGTTGTTGTCAGCCAGTATACAGTAAAGCTCGCATTTAGTATCTATTTCTTTACCTTCGTCAGTATCTAAAAGTTTTTTTGCTACTGATATTGCGTCTGCGTATTTTTGGACACTGCTGTAAAGGTAAGGAAAGGGATTAAGGTTTTCCCAGTTTTCGCCTTCAAGGGCAGCACATTTTTCAAAATTTTCAATAGCTCGGTCAAATTGATATAGTCCGCGAAGAGCGAGGCCTGCATTGAACCAGACCACTGGATCATTCGTCTCCTTTTTGACTGCATTAAATACCTTGAGCGCATCATAATATCTTTCCTGTTCAAGATAATCGCCTCCGCTTTCCAAAAGAGTGTTTAACTCTTCATCGGTATTAATATCGGTGACTGCACATTCTGATGAGATCTCATCATTATAAACAATGTTTATAAACGGACCGGGATAATCTTCGATATATGTTAATACTTTTGGAATAAACTCCCTCTGTGCAAATGGTGATTCTGCATACCAGATGTTGGACTGCCCCATGCCTTTTCCTTCCCCATTTTCTGCTGCTCGCGGAATCACAAAATTGCGCTGATCTTCTGGGAGCAGGTAACAGTCCTTGGAGTCTGCCTCCATATAATAAGAGCCATCAAGACCTACATTTGGTAACGGCATGTTTTCTTTACTATAACGGAACAATGTGGCGTGTTTATACCAGCCAACAATTACATTATTCCCAACTGATTCTTTCTTGGCACACCAAATGATGGTGATGTCCTCAGCTTTATCATCCGAATCTTCTACGCCTTTTAATCTTTCAATATGTAATTCCTGTCCATTATTCAGGACAAATCCATGACATTTTCCATTGTAATCGAGAAAATTATATTTCTCATTTGCATCCTTATTCTTTTTGACCCATGAACCGCCGCTGTTGCTTACCATATCGTCGGTTGTAATGCCGCAATAGTTTACCATATATGTAATATTACAAAAAATCGTATTCATTCAAATTATCCTTTCTGCAAATAAGTGCGTACCTTAATGATTCCATGCCGGAAATTGTTCTGTCAGGAAGACGTCCCCTGCAACTAGCCGTGCCTTGGAAATGACTGCCTATCCGTGGAGAAGAAACGAAATATTTTTCGGTTTCTCCTTCTTTAATGGTTAGTATCTTACAGTCTTCCGGGATAAGTACATCAAGTAAATAATATAATGGATACCCTGAAACTAATTCTCTTGCACTCGCTTCAACATTTCCAAGTTCGGATGATAAACAGTAATCAATACTCGAATTAATTCGCGCAGATTCTACTTTACGCAAATCGCTGTTCATGCGAACGATCTGGAGTCTGTCAAAAGCACTTGTTGGACCATTATATCCAAGTGCAAAGACCAAATAATTCAGATCCATATCGAGAAGTACAGATAATTGAAATAGCCTGTCTGCGGATATTCGGTTGTTATGAATTGCATCATACAGAGTTTTTTCCGGGATTCCAATTGCTGCAGCAACTTCCTTGATACTTTTTCCTCGCATTTGAATATATCGTTTAATCATATCTCCCAGGGAGCAAACCGGTTTCATTTCGTCACCTCCTTGTTTTCTGAGTCGATAATAGCGCTTGGAATGATTCTTTTAAAGGGTAATAATTCTGGATAATTCAGAATAGAGTTTTGGTAAAATACCGGACAATTGCTATAGAACCAGTAATGTGTATGCAATCAATACCATATCTAACTTAACTGCTAATGATATAAATCAAAATAATATTTCGTGTATCTATGATAAAATACAAATAATACTTTTATTTATATGTATGCGCCTGCCATTAGGCACTCAACGAACACGTTGCTTTATCAATTGAGGGAAATTGACTTGCTTTTTGCAGAAGATGAAAAACAGTAGCTGGCGATATGCGGTGGTCCCCAATGGAGGGGTCTTTATGAATTTTGAGTCAAGCCGAACAGGTATGAAGCCGGTTTTCCTTCGCGGAGGGAAAGACGTTATTAACATCGAAAAACACGATAAGAAACAACTCAAAATTGATGAAAATTGGTATCAGGTGCTGCTCCATGAACATCCCGATCTGCTTTTGACAGAAAAGTTCGATTTTGAATATGAGCCGATCTCAATTGGCATGGAATATCAGACAACACATGGCAAATTTATCGATAATTTGTTTATTACAAGAGATGGCAAAATTATACTGGTCGAGGACAAGCTGCTTCGTAATGAGAGCAGCCGACGAGTGATTGCTCAAACGATCGATTATGCGCAGGATTTGCAAAAATGGTCATATGAAGATTTCGATAGTGAATTCTTACTTCAAAAAATGAATAAAGATAAGCTTGGCCTTTATGATTTTATAAACCGCCAGTCTGGCGGATCCGTAGACAAAGTTGATTTCATCCGCGCAATTGAAAAGAACCTTGCCTCCGCTTCGTTTCTCATTTTGATTGTCGGAGATAAAATTCACAGCGATACGGAATATATGGCTTCCTTTTTGAACCAACACACCACTATGAATTTCCAGATTGGCTTGATTGAAATGGAAGTATACATTACAAATGACAATGACTGGCTCGTAATTCCATATCTCACGACAAAAACGGTAACCATAGACAAGCTATATGTACGAGTTTTTAGCCAGGAGGGGAAAGAAGATTTTGTAAAAGAAACAAAGAACTACGAGCAGCCTGCGGTAGCCGTAGGTATTTCGGAGAATAAGACAGGCACTGGCATTGCTGCTTTATCCGATGAAGAGCTTTACAGTTTGATTGAACAGAACGGATCACTTGATATTCGCGAGGGAATCCAAGAGATTATCGACGATATCAATAACAATCAACTTACCGGTTACTTCATCAAACGAAAACCAAAAACATTTTGTATATACCTCCAGAATGCGAAACTCGCCAGGTCTATATCCATAATGACCATATATGGTACCGAGGCGCGTTTTGATAAAAATGTCTTTCTGGCAGTATTAAAAGACAGTGATTTGGAATCAGAAAAAGCAGAGAAATTACTTTCCAATTATCTCAATTACCTTGAAAACACCTTGGGATTTTCCGGGAAGTATGAGGTTGCGCTCAAGTCCCTTTTTCCGATTGTAAAAAACAAAATCGGTCTAATTGCTGAATTTAGAAGGCTTGCAACAGAAATTGATGAGGCAATGGTGAAATAGAACAATACATCGCATATTAGTGGGAGGAAATATTCATGGCAGATATCAAGTTGTTTTCGATAAATAGCAGCGTTCATGAGCTGGAGTCTTTGATAGTAGCTCTTGAGAGAGAGCTGCAGAATTTAATAGAACTGAATATGAATACCTTTTTCGGTGTTACTTTCCTTCGGTCGGAGTACCCCGTGACAAATGGCCGTATGGACAGTCTAGGTATTGATGAAAATAATTGCCCTGTTATTTTCGAGTACAAGCGAAGTATAAATGAGAATGTTATCAATCAAGGTCTTTTCTTTTTAGACTGGCTGCTTGATCACAAAGCGGACTTTAAACTTCTTGTGATGGAAAAATTTGGTCCGGAAAAGGCAGAGTCCATTGACTGGAGCATGCCATGCGTTATTTGCATTGCAAATGACTTCACGAAGTTTGACGAGCATGCAGTCAATCAGATGCAGAGAAATATTAAGTTAGTTAAATACAAAAAGTATGGCAAGGAGCTTATCTTATTTGAGTTTCTAAATGCACCACGGGTTAAGCCTCTTCCAACGGAAGAAACTACTATACATGTTACTAAAGGTATCAGTAAGGAGAGTAAAACATTTGCTGATTATTACTCAGAAGTTCCTCAACACAGAAAGGATCTATATGCATCTGTCCGTGATTATATATTATCTCTAGGTGACGATGTTTCGGAAAATCAGCTTAAGCTTTATGTAGCATTCAAAAAAGTTAAAAATATCGTGTGTGCAGAAGTGTATAATTCTTCAGTTCTTTTACATCTAAGATTATCCCCAAATACCGTTGAACTTATCCCCGGATTTATTGAAGATGTACGAATGAAAGGGCATTGGGGTACCGGGGATTTAAGAGCTATTCTGAAATCGACGGAAGATTTTGAAAAGGTGAAGCCGCTTATTGATAGGGCATTTAGCGAGAATTAGAATGCGTAAGAATTTTCAGCAAACCAACATAGTCGAAAACATACAGTACCTTATTTGATCAATAATGAACGCAGATTTCTTCGTACTTAGATGATTGTACAAAGGGGGGATTTGAAGTGAAACTATTAGTATGCGATGTTGAAGGAACAATATTTGAGCCACACATGATTAAGGACACTGACCATGCATCGTACATTTGGACAAAGATTGCCGATGAATTAGGCGACGCAGCAAAGGCTGAAGAGATAATTACTCAAAAAAAATGGAAGGCGAACGCGTATGGTCCCAAAGACTCCGGCATGGCATATATAAATTGGGTTAAGGATTCTATTCATATCCATCAAAATCACGGATTATCTGCCGAAAGATTCACGCAAATAATTGATAGTGCCCCTTATGTTTCAGGGGTTAGAGAATTTTTTGCAGTACTTAATCGAAAAGAGTACATCCCTGTTCTAATTTCTGGAGGAATACAAAACCTAAACACGAAAGCATGCATAGATTTGGGGATCGAAAGGGAAAACTCTTTTGCAGCATGTGAATACTATTTTAATGATAAAGGAGAGATCGACTGGAACTTAATTTTTGTTAATTCATGCAACTTTTGGGGGAAGGAAGAGATCGTAAGAATACTTCTTCGTAAATATGGATTAAACCGAAACGATTGGATTTTTATTGGAGATGGCGTTAATGATAAAACTATTGCTGAGAAGGCTTCGTTTTCTATAGGCATTAAGCCGGTTGGGGGTCTTGCGGATATTGTCGACTACAGTTTCACAGATTTTAATGACCTGCTGACCTGCCAAGAACTGCTTGGCAATACAAGATTGGTGGTGAAAAAGTGATACCATTATTATATAAAATATTTCGGATAAAGTTACCAACCAATGTGCTCGAAGAAAAAGCTTTAGATATCCAGGCCAATGCTGAATCATATGTTCAAAAACAAATCGGGTATTTGAGAATTCACGAACTTGAAAGATCAGCAACTACACGTATTCGCGAAAAATGTCATAACGACTATATTTATGAAGAAATAAGAAAGAAGCTATTAGGAACCAATGAACTTCTCCAGTATGGGCAGACAACATATATTCTTTATTCTGATTTTCTAAAGGAGACGCTAGTTGCATCTTCGCTACTACAGCCATTTAGCAATGCTGTTGAAATTATGATGTATATCACGTTTATTCATATAGCAAATGATGTACAGCTTCGTCTTTTTATTGAAAATAGCTCGAAACCAGTAAGTTACCTGATGGATAATATTGAAAACAAATCCTTGAAAGTTATCCTTCAAGACTATCGAAGGATGCGGAACTTAGCCGCTCATACATATCAATTGATTTCAATTGAAGCAGCTCAATCTTTTATTCTTCGGACATATGAAAATATTCAGAGGATGGAGCTAATTATCAATCCTTCAGAAGACATGTGATAAATAGTTGATCTTGTTAATATCCAAGATCAGGTTGATAAGCAATGTACTGATTTAGTTGTATATATTACCCTTGGAGGCAGAACATAATGGAATACTCTCTATATCTTTCAGATATTCTTCGTCGATTCAACCTGGACCTGAATAGAGTGAAATTGATAAGGCATTCACTCAATGACAAAGACTTCCTGGCATGTTACAATGCGGGATTTATTAAGGAATATACACAGCTTCAGAAACACGGATTTGCCAAAGGATACGATTACATAATCACATTTATCAGTGGGCCTGGAACAAGTGCAAAACTTGAAGGGTGTTATAAGGTAATCGGTGAGCGGCAAGTTACAATTGAAATGATGCCGCCGGAATTCCCGTGCGCGTTCATGTTTGAAGAGGATATCTCGTACTACAATTTTGAGAGAACAGATTTTCTATCGGATTTGGTTGACCGCCTTATCATTGACTGGGGCAAAAGTGCAATCAGCTGGCATCAGAAAGCAGCTAATGAGAAGCCTGTTCTCGCAATTCAGAGCAATCCTAAATTTGTCTTTGCAGGCTATGAGAATGTCGTGCTTCGATATGATGAACTGCGCGACATCGTAAAAGATTTTACGCTTTATGAAAACTGGCATACAGCTTTAAGTTCCATTTATGCCATATATTTGATTGTTGATACACAATCGGGAAAACAGTACGTGGGATCAGCATATGGATCGGGCGGCCTTCTTGAGAGGTGGAGATGCTACGTTGACAGCAAGCATGGACACAACAAAGAGATGATTGAAGTGATGTGCGAATTCCCTGAGCGCTACCAATATTTTCAATTTTCCATTCTTCAGATCCTGCCGAAAAACATAACGGACGAAGAGGTCATTTCCATTGAATGTCTTTATAAAAGAAAGCTCCTGAGCATAGAATTTGGGATGAATGAAAACTAGAAAATGCTTGACCAATTATGAGGAGATGCCATGAAAGACCCAAAGACATTATTGGATTACGAATTTGAATATGTTCAGGAACTGGCTCCAGCTACGGATATGCGCGGAAAAATCAAATTGTTCCATCCGGAAGAGAAGTACAAAAATGTCAAAAACCACAAACTTCTCCCAGTCGGAACGGGCCCGTTTTGTCATTTTTCTATCAATCCGAAATGGACGTCGGTATCAGGCGTATATGTTTTCTATATTGATGATGAACTTCGTTATATCGGGCAGTGTCTGGACTTTGCACAGCGCTTAAATATGGGCTATGGCACGATTTCGCCGAGGTGTTGTTATGAGGGTGGACAATCCACTAACTGCAAGATGAATAAGGTTGTTCTGGCAGCTTATGAGAACGGACAAAAAGTCGACCTGTATTTCTATGCTACGCATGATTATGACCGTATCGAATTTGATTTGATCCAGCACTTCAAGCCGATGCACAATGTTGCTCGTATGGGGACTTATCAGGTTAATCCTGTAGACTCCCAAGCGAAGAAACTGCCGAAGGAACAAAAAGTTGTGAGCGTTACGCGAACCAATTCAGCTGGAATGAGCCTGACGCAAGATGTCAGAGACCATATACAGAGACTGTTTGACAAGGAGAGATCTCTTGGCAATAAAATGGTTGTTCTAGTCGCAGGTGATTTAGAAAAAGATATGGGCTGGAGCAAACGGTTACCAATCGTCTGCCAAGCTATGTATTCGATGATGAAAACAGGAGATGTGGTACTCCACACAACCCCAAGTGGAAAAAGCTCAACAATCGAGATTGAGTATTATTTGTGAAGACGATTCCCAAATGATTAAGAATTTTTTCGATGAAGTTGTAAATAAAGGCGGCAAACGATGAAAATAAAAGTCTATTGGCCTAAATGCGGATCTGCTTTTTATAAGTACAGAGAAGATAAAATTGATGCTTTCTGGGTTGAATGCACGGTGCAGGAAGCCGAGAAAAATGTCTTTCCTTTTTTGACCGAGAAGCAAGTAAAAGAAAGCCTGAAATATTGGCGTCCTCAAACGGAGGAGCATCCCCATTTACCATTTACATACAAAAACCTTTACTTTTTGATTTCTCAGGACCTGAAAACAATAATTCCATTTGAGGCACATTTTCCGTATGCGGGTCAATGGAACGGATATTGTCCATTTAGAGAAATCGGAGAGAGAGAAATTAACGATTTATCTGAAATCCCGAAAATAGTTCTGACGGAAGCTGAAACTGCCGACTGCGATTAGCGGCTGATGTAATAATTTCATACAACTGGAAGTATAAAAACCGGTTCAAATGTAAGCGTCCCATAAAAGACTGGATTTCAACCGCCAAAATAAAATGCAAAAATGAACTTTGAAAATACATGCAGAGTAAACGGAGTCACTCGCGAATGCTCTCAGAGCAAACCGAGATACTGCTTAAGACTCGCAAAGCAAACGGAGGCGGCGGATGGACATGTGCAATGTGCGGCACTGGATCGAAGGACAGGAATGGCAACGGCGGATCCCTGAGTAACGGTCAAGCGGCTTACGTGTCAGGAAATTGTGTGCGGAGCAGAACATCCGGGAGAGCCAATTTTATTACTGGTTCCATGTGCTGCGAAGCGAAGAGCTGGCGGTGCGTAAGCCCGCCGGAATTTTGCCGAGCTGCCTTTGAAAAAACCGGATGCGGAAGGTGCCAATCGCGGATGAATGTTCCTGAAGGCGCTACAATCTATGTAGCCTGCGGATATACAGACATGCGCAATTATGTCTGGTCTTCAATTATGGAAAAGTTAATTGAGACCTTGTGCTCGGTTGTTCTGCGGCAATCAACTACATCTGGATACTCAGAAAATGGCATTCTCAAGCACGCAACAACAGGAAAAGGGTGAATTTGATGTCCTGATTGGGGCTTCCAGCACGGACATTCGCGCAAAACAATCTGAACACGCAGCGGCAAATATAAGCGCTAAAGAAAGAGAGAATTTGGACGGATGAAAACTGAGTGGATCGAAAAGATATATGCCGGATGGCTTGCAAAAATCGTAGGCATTCGACTGGGGGCACCCGTGGAGGGGTGGACCTATGAAAAGATCAAAAGTGTCTACGGCAAACTCAGCGGATACCCTGTGGATTATAACCGCTTTGCGGCAGACGACGATAGCAACGGTCCGATCTTTTTCTTGAGGGCCATGGAAGACAGCGGACATAGCGGCGAGGTGCCGGAGGCAGACGACGTGGCGGAAGCCCTGCTGAACTATGCCCCCTTTGAGCATGGCTTTTTCTGGTGGGGCGGTTATGGCTGGTCTACGGAGCATACGGCGTATCTCAATCTCCAGGCGGGTATTCCGGCACCGCGCAGCGGCAGTATAATGCAAAACGGCAGCGCGGTGGCCGAACAGATCGGGGGTCAAATCTTTATAGACACCTGGGGTCTTGTGGCCCCGAACAACCCGGATCTGGCTGCTCGTCTGGCCTCCCGGGCCGCCAGTGTGACCCACGACGGCGAAGGTATAAACGGCGCCGTTTTTATTGCCGTGTGTGTCAGTGCGGCGTTCGAAGAACGTGACATCCGGGCCCTGATCGAAAAAGGACTTTCTTATATATCGCCGGAAAGCTGCTATGCACGATTGGTGCGCGAAATTGCTGCGTTCCACAAAAGGTATCCCGAGGATTGGGAGGCGTGCTTTGCGTATATCCGCGAAAGGCATGGCTACAATAAATATCCCGGAAATTGCCACATTCTGCCTAATACTGCGGTGATTATCCTGGCACTGCTGTATGGCGGCGGAGATTTCTCCGATACACTCAACATCTGCAATCGATGCGGTTGGGATACGGACTGTAACGTCGGCAATGTTGCTGCTATCATGGGTGTGCGCGGCGGTCTTGCCGCCATCGGGGAGGAATGGAGAAGCCCCATCAATGATTTTCTGGCGTGTTCAAGCGCTGTGGGCTCTTTGAATATACAAGACATTCCCTTCGGTGCTTGCTATATAGCTAAATTGGCGTGGAGCCTGGCCGACGAGACTTTGCCGGAGCCGTTTCGCAGCATTGCTGAAAAACGCATCGACAGCTGTCATTTTGAATTTCCCGGATCTACTCATGCGATGGAAATCCGCGTTGAGCGCACCGATCCCCGCTCCAATCAGACAACGGAAACTTTTTTGTGCAATACAAATGAAGCGGCCCATACGGGGCTCCGCTGCCTGAGGGCTTCGGCAAAACCTGTGGCCCTGGGAGAGCGGGTTTGCGTATCCAAGCGCACGTATCTGCGTCCGGGCGACTTTCACGACAGCCGCTACGACCCGGCTTTTTCTCCGTTGGCCTATCCAGGGCAGACGCTCCACGGAAGCGCTATGCTTCCGCCCGGCGCCTCCATGTGCAGCGTGCATCTTTATGCACGCAATGCACGTACCGGCTATTTATATCTGGGCGAGGCACAGCGCCTGAAACAAGGGGAATGGTCCGAGTTGGAATACACGGTTCCCCCCATGAAAGGGGTGCTGCTGGATGAAATCGGCTTCGCCTTTGAGATCTGTTCGCTGCCAGACTCTGCGCCCGACTTCAGCGCTTTTGTGGATGATCTGTATATAGACGGCACGCCCTCTTACGCGGTCGACTTTTCCTGTGAAGAAACAGAAATCTGGTCTGACACGCACCGCGAGATCAGCCAATTTACGCGCCTTAAAGGACTCTTTTATCTCGACGGCGGAAAGGTGCATCTCTCATGTGCCGATTTGGGAGAGGCGTATACCGGACATTACGGCTGGAAGGATTATTCCGCCAGTTTTTGTATGGAGCCTGTCTGCGGTGAAAATCATTACGTCTGCCTTCGCGTACAGGGCGGCGTGCGGGGATATTTTGCAGGATTTGAGTCCGGCGGTAAATTCGTGCTTCTGAAAAACACGCGCAGCGGTCTGCAGAAACTTGCCGAGTCACCGTTTACCTGGCAAGCGGGCACGGAATATACTATTGAAACCTGCGCAGAGGGCAACCGCATCATGGCAAGCGTGCAGGGTGTAACGTTGACGGCCGTGGATAACGTGCGTCCCTACCTCACCGGGTCCATCGGTTTGGCAGTCCGCGGCGGCAGCCATCTGTGCTGCTCCAGTATATCGATCTGTCCCTTGAAATCGAAGAAGGAATAGAAGGATGCGCATTTTGAATATGCCGTTCTGAAAGGGCACGTTGACCGCTGGCGATGGTGCACGCGCTCCGCATAAATGGCGCATGGCGACCGACGAAAGGGGCACAGCCGCCATGCGGAAATTTTATTCGCAGATTCCGTTGCGTTTCCGCATAGAATCTCCATCGATTTTAATTGTATAGGAATCATTTACTATGCGATCGCAGACAGCGTCCGCAACCATAGGTTCTCCAATTTTCAGATGCCAGCTGGCTACATCAAATTGCGAACAGAAGATCGTGGAAGCTTTTCTGTTTCTCGCTTCGACAATCGCCAAGAGATCACTTTCTTCGGATTCCTTTAACGGAAGGAGCAGCCACTCGTCAATGATGAGAAGTTTGACAGCTTAATAGTGTTTGATTTGTGTGCGATACGTACTGTCGCCTCTGGCGATCGCCTGCTCGGTCAACAGATCCGGAAGACGTGTGTATTTGGCGGTGTAGAAGTTCCGATTGACTGCCATACCAAGGGCACAGGCAAGATACGTTTTCCCTGTGAATATTCCGGTCGATCAAGACAGGGTATCCAGGGTAAATAAGACACCCCAATCCGGCGTTATCAAGGCAGTTGAATCCGGTCGAATGGGAACAACCTAAAGCGATAAGAAAAAAGTATCAAAAATCAAGGCAAAGCAACACCCCCTATCTCCTTTTTTGGCGGCACGACGCGAAGCGCCGGATAATTCGATCCGGTATGAGAATAGACAACGACGAAGCGTACGCTGTGTGGCGGGCGCCGCCGAGATCGTTTGAAAGTGATGTACAGGGAAGGTGACCCCTATTGCGGAATGTGGTAATAAAGAATATTCTCATAATGTAGAGGTATATAAATATGTGTAAATTGTTGCAAAATATGTAACAACTATACAGTCCAACGAATTGTGTGGAACTTTCATGTTGAAAGAGCAGGTAATGATAATAGCATTAGAACTTTAGATGTATCAAAGTGAGAAAATATATATTGTCACATTGCCGATTACGTATTTTCATGGTAATTCGTAATTGCCCTTATGTCATGAGGAGTTGGTGTATGAAAAGAAAAATTTGCATTTTAGCTTTTATCTTCCTTTTTGCTCTGCAACTAATTCTGCTATCCGGTTGTCCAGATAGTACTTCGGACGCCACAGGAACTGTGAAGCAAACAGAATCCTCTCAAGCTATAACATTTACAACTCTTGCCACGCCTTTTAATGGTGACGGTGATTGGTATCTTACGCAGCCTTTTGGTTCTTATTATACTGAAATGAACGGTCATCATACAGGAGAGGATTGGAATCTGGCGGGAGATGATAGTGGGAATTGTGCTGTATATTCCATCGCACCAGGGGAAGTTGTAGATTCAGGTTTGATTTCAGCATCGCTTGGATATTATATGATTATTCAACATACCGGGAATTTCAAAATACCAGCAAGCAATAATGGACATCTTAATTCTCTGATAGACTTAAAATTAGAAAGCAAAATATATGCACAATATTTGTTTAGTGAAGGAACATTATTAGCTTCAGAATTAGGCAACAATTTTTTAACACAGGGAACTGATGATAAAGACGCTTACTCATATCCAGAGACCACAGTATCAACAATATACTCGGTGTATTTGCATATTAATGATCCAGGGGATTTTATTAAGACATTGGGCGAATCTAAGTATATTACGCAAGAAATGTTGGATAATCCAATCGCAACACTTGCTAATGGATTGAGTTTTCCTTCACATCTACATTTTGAAATACGTGTCGGAGAAAAGGATGACATTTTAGGAAGCACAATCAGCGGAACAACAAACGGTAACGGTTATTCTGATTCTTCGCAAAAAATGGTCGATGCAGGCTACCGAGAACCTTCGAGTATTATTCAGGCAAATGGTGGGCAATGCAGCATTACGGGAGATGTTCTCGGAGAGATAGAAGGGTTTGCCACAGAACAAACAGAGGCATCCAATATACAAATAGATACTAGTAGATTCTTACCTTTTGAGGATTTAGCTCAGCCAGGACTTACAACAAATTCTAATGAATATTCCTGCGCAATTTCAACAAGCGGAGATTACGATTTAGATGGAACTGGAGAAGTAGAACATATTTCTATTATATATGGGATGGATGAAAATCCTTCGATTATTCAGATAGATGATTACGACATGGGTATTGACGTGTCAGGTGAAGAAATTTGCAATGTATTTCTCATTGATTTGGATAAAAATGACAAATTTACAGAAATTGCGGTTTTATATGATTCTGGCAGTGATGATTATTTCTATAACCTTTATAGGTATGACGGACAAAAAATAATAGACCTAGGTATATTTGGGGGATATCCGTATAGTGATGGAGAAGGCAAGGTGCTTCCTGAAGTTTGCGAATTTACATTCACTCCTCAAATTATTCTTTCCTGGGATACTTTGATTGGAAACAGTTGGGAAGAACATGTAATTGATAAGAGCGCTTGGATCGGAAAAGAATACGAATTTGCCAAGGACAATCAGTATTCCTTATTCACGGTATGCGATAGCTTACCAGATGACTCCATGTCATTAGAATACAATTGGGCAGAATTTAAAAAGGGAACAAAGTTTACACTTCTTGATATAGATTCTGACAATTACATGTTCCTTATTTCCTTGGAAGATGGTCGAAAGGGAGTACTTTCCTTTTATCTAAGTGATTGAGAAAGATAGAGATTCTTTTCTGCCTGAAAAAAGCTCAAAAAGGGAGCGGATACATAGAAATATTGTAACCGTCAAACAAGAGATGTATTGACGAACAGAAATAAATTGCTGAATTAAGTACGAAGAGCTCTATAAAATCATGCCAGGCATCCGTTGTTCCATACGTTCAAGAGTGGCCTGGTAATCGCAGCCAGGAACGATCGTCAGCAGCGCATTGAGATACGTATAGGGTCCGAGGCCATTTGCCTTCGCCGTCTTAACCAGAGAATACACGCAGGCACTGGCATCCGCACCGGCGGCCATTGCGCAATCCCGTGCTACCCTTTCCGTTGTCATCTGCAGTAAATCATAATGGCGCCGCGAATGAAATTGGCACGATGAAAGAAATTTTCACGCAAATAAGCCGTATTTACTGCATCCGTTATCCACATCATGGTATACTGGGAACAACAAAAATAAAAATGTTGGGAGAGTATATTAATATGAAAGTACAGATTCAGGATTTAAAACAAGGTTTGGTAAACGGTGTTGAGGTTCATCTGCCTGAACAGCATACAAATGTCTATCAGGAAACTTATTTCACATGGGATGCATCGCCGCTCGTCGCACAGATGAATTCCAGCAGCATAAGCGGAGGTATTTTAAACACATGGCATCATGTTCCCGAATTCAACGTGATTGAAACACACGTAGAGCCAGAAATGTTTTATTTCGTTTCGGGTGTTGCACTGATGCTTTTTATGGATTTGATTGATGGCACCCCTGACATGGCCTCTGCTCAGATTGTAAGAGTTCAGCCTGGTACACAGCTTATTATTTCTGCCGGGAAAGCGCATTTTGTACCCGTTGCAGAAACGGACAGCGTCCATATCATCGTTGTATCCCCGAAAGTTGACGCACCGAGAGTTCAGTTACCGGAAGCAATAACCCTGGGTTAATTTGCAGCAAATATAATTTATTTATGCAGTCATGAAATTTACATACCCCTACAGTCAGGGCCAATTTATGTGCTGATTGTAGGGGTATGTTCTTTTTTGCAATTTTCGAACGAATACAGGATATTCTATGAATAAGACAATAGAAATTAACGCTAATCGCAAATCGCAATTAAAGAAAAAGTGAGTATAATAAATTGTAAAAAACGGATTTCCGTGAATGCAGGTTCGATGACTCTCTTACCGCTGTGCAAGTGGCTCTTTCAAAACGCTTTACGCACACATATTATCAGATCAACGTCGGAAAGAGTTATTCCATATTCCACGTTGTTAAAAGGAGTAAAACGAATGTTGTGTGACATATGCAAAACCAACGAAGCAAGGATTAGTATAGCAGAAGAGGGTGATTTCTGTTTTGACTGCCACAATGCCCGTATAGCAAAAGTGCATAACCTGAAAATACTGGAGCATTTTGCCCGTGAAATTGTTGTCAGGGATCCTTCAAACCGGCCGCATCGCTTCGTTATTACTAATCTTGTGATGCCCGGCTTTTCAGAATGGAAGGCAGAGGAAGACGGAGGCGGTTATCAGTTTTCGGTATTCGTTAAGCCGGAAGATGACCAGGCCGCAGCACTTATTCGATTACATCGTAAAGTCATTACCGGTTTGCAGCATCAGACACTGCATCTTCAAGACAGCAAGTTCACAATATCGAATGCCTTGCAGACTGACGATGGACAGTACTGTATCAATGAAACCGGATGCGGCCGTATTGAGTACGATGAAATAATGGGAGGTCATCATCTGATCATTGACGGGAGACCCGTATCCGGATCTGATTTTCTGAACATGCTCTCGCAGTATGAAGGCAGAAACCTTTGCTTTCAGGTGCGAGAGCTGTCTGATGATATTTTGGGAAAAGGCATGATTCTGATACCTGTGCGGATGGATGCCGAGACAATTCTCGACCGAATTGAAGAGACCTTAAGTTGGTTCCTTGACGGTACATTTCTCAGCTATAAATGCGAGTCTGCTTGCAACTCTGCCTTAGTCGAACGTCTCGATGAATACGAATTGCTTTGTCGCTATGGTGATCCTGCATTAGCCAGAACCGTTGGACAAGCTATTATCGATCGCTTGCTGGCCATTGATCATGACACGGATGATTTTCCTGATAATCATGTGAATTTTATCAGGGGGTGTATGCCTGTCAATTAAATGATTGCATGCAATGGGAATTTGAAAATCGTATTTTTCCATAGGTGAACGCACATGAATCATTTCGAACATGAGAACATTTGTGTTACGCACTTGAACAGTCTCATTAGAATATTGATATAAATATGACACTATTTTGACTTGGTTTCCTTGCTTACTGGAAAAGAATAGTACCAAAAATAAAATATGATTCTATTGACACTGAGATTGTTTCTGTTATGATCATTTACAGTGGGGTGGCAATATGGATTTTTCAAATTATCCAGTGAGTGACCGGTATTATAGCGGCTCAGAAAAGAAAGTCGGCATTCTGATCAATGGATCAGCTTATATGCTGAAATTTCAGATGAAGACTGCCTTTGGTATACGATACAACCATATTTCCGAATATATCGGTTCTCACATATTTGCAATGCTGGGTTTTCCGACACAGGAGACGTATTTGGGAACCTATCAGGGCGAGCAGGTAGTTGCGTGTAAGGACTTTATTGCGCCTGGAGTGCAGTTTGTGCCGTTCAACGACGTTGGGGAAAGTACGCTGGATCAGGATAAGGAAAGATATCAGTACTCTTACGAGGACATCATGAAAATGCTTCAGGATAATTCCAAACTGACTCAGGTGGAAGAAACAATTCGCTCTTTTTGGGAAATCTATATTGTGGATGCTCTGCTTGGTAATTTTGACCGGCATGGCAGCAACTGGGGCTTTATCAAGACAAACAATATGTATTCACTTGCACCTGTGTTTGATGATGGATCCTGTCTGTTCCCCGGCATGACGAACGATGAGGAGATGGAGTCTGTCATGGATTCTGCAGAAGAGACTAAGAAGAGAGTCTTTACTTTTCCGACTTCACAAATCAAGCTGGATGGCAAGAAGAGTTCATACTATGAAGTGATTCACAGCTGCGCGTTTCCGGCATGCAACATGGCGCTTAAATCGGTTTATGCACGGCTCGATATGCAGCGCATTTATGCATTGGTTGATGACACGCCGTTCATCAGTGAAATCCACAAACGCTTCTACAAGCACATGCTTTCGGCTCGCTTTATGCTGATCATCAAAGAGACATACGATTTGCTGGCAAAGGAATGAATATGAATCAGACAATTACGACGGCTATGATTTGCCTGGATGATAATTTGGGATTTTCTTACAGAGTCTCAAGAATTGAATATATGCTCCGTGAAGATGAAAGCTTTTCATATATCTTTACGCCGAACTACAGCGTAATAGACTTACTGACAAGTGATCTGTTTCAGGGCATTCCCGGATTGGATCTTAATCTCAGGAAGGATCAGTATGTACGTGAAAACGTAACACCTGTTTTTATCAGTGAACGGACGCCCGGAGCGAATCGGGAAGATCTCTGGAAATTGCTCGAAGACTCCAATATGGATTACCTGAACAGGCTGGAATGGCTGATCCGGACAAACACCAGATACAGTGGAGACCGCCTCTACGCAGTGCGTTGGAATGTCAATGATGATAAGCGCTGCGTAAACTATGCAGAAATGGAACAGGCGGAATCAAGATCCGCTGCAGCCATTCAGCAGCTTCTTCGCGTAATATGTGCCGGTAATGATATTAAGGCAGCAGATTTCATAATTGACGACAGCAATAGAAAAGCCTATTACTCCCTGCTGATGAGCCTATATCGAAAGGAAAAAAGTTACATTGACAAGCAGCGTGCAGAGGGCATCAGGAAGTCTGCCGCGCAGGGGAATTACCGCGGCAGGACACCTGTTCGAATTGATGATACAAAACTCTTGGAAGTTATAGCAAAATACAGAAACGAAAAGATAACCGTGCAGGAAGCCGTTGCTGCGCTTGGTGTGAGCAGAAGCACCTTTTTTAGGATGCTCAAGAAGCATAAGATTACATAAAATGAGAAATCAAATTGTGATTCAAATCACCGATATCCCCCGCTGTTCCCGTACAATGTAAGTAACACAATGTGAGTACTTCAAGGAACATTGCAGTCAGACGGCTGATGTATGAGGAGGATCTTCTATGAATAAGACAATTGAGATTAGCGGGCAGACCCATCTCGGTGAGCTGGTGACGTTTTTCCCGGACATTACTTCACGGCTGAACGATCTTCACATCGATTATTGCTGCCAGGGTGACCGCACGCTGGACGCTGCCATAAAGGAAGCGGGGCTTGCAGCGGATTTTGTTGCGGAAGTAAAGGCGGCGTATGAGACATACCTGGCGAGACCCGACAAGGAGCTTCCGGTTACCGACCTGACGGACAGGCAGCTGATTGACCTGATCCTGGAGATCCATCATCAGCCGGAGCGCGCCCTGTGGCTGGAACTCGATCAGCTCCTAAACAAGATCCTTCTGGTCCATTATGAGCATGGAAAAGACCTGCTTTTGCAGCTTCACCGGAGCTTCAGCGAATTAAAGATGGAGCTGGAGGAGCATTTTGCCAAGGAGGAGAAAGAGCTTTTCCCGGCCATGCTTGCTGCCGGGCAGACCGATGAAGATCGGGCGGCGATCCGTTCGCTGATTCTCCGGCTGGAGGATGAACACGAAGGCGCCGGATTGATCATCAAGCGGATCATCCGGGATACCGATGATTTCACACCGCCGGATTATGCATGCCCCACGATGAAAGCTGCGTATCGGAAGCTCCATGAACTGGCGGACGACATTTTTCTGCACATTGCGAAGGAAAACAGCGTGCTTTTCAAGCGGTACGAGTAGGACGCACGAGCGGTACCATACGAGCAGAGTGCATGACCGGGCAGCACGACCAGGCAGCGTCAGGCCGCGCTGCTATCTGCAGTGAATCATATGCTATTTGCAGTAAACCATATGTTATTTGCAGTAAATCATAATGGCGTCGCGGAGGAATTCGGCACACCCCGGGGCGATGTCGTCGTAATATTTGCGGAAACGCGGATCGTCGACATAGGTTTGGGCTAATCCCATGTGTGCCTCCTTGGTATAATTTTTCCAGAAAAAGCTGAGCCACTTCTTATGCATTTCGCAGACTTTTTGGGCAGTCTCGCCGGCCGGATCGCCCTGCTCAAGGGCCTGTTTGAGGGCTTGGTTTATCTGCTGGGACAGATCCTGCACCTCGGCGTATTTTTCGGGGGTCAGACCCATGAGTCTGGCGTTGCTGTCATCCACCGCCTGGTCGCCGAAAGCTGCGCGGATTTCCCGGCCGTATTTCTTCTCGTTCTCGTCTATCAGATTTTTCTTAAAGCCCTCGAATTTCTCTTTGTCGGTCATTTTGATTTCTCCTTTCGATGCTGAGATGGTCTTCTGCACATTCACGATCACCAGATCGAGCCGGTCTCTTTTCGCCATAAGGGATGTCAGGTGCTGCGCAAGGGCAGCGGCAAAATCATAATCTTTTGCGTGTATGATCTGGCTGATTTCGTCAAGAGGCAGACCGAGTTCGCGATAGAAAAGTATTTGCTGAAGGGAATCCACTTCCTTTTCGCCATAGACGCGATAGCCGTTGCTGCTGATTCTCCGGGGAGAGAGCAGCTTTTTCTCGTCGTAGTAATGCAGCGTTCGGACGCTGATGCCTGCGAGTTTTGCGAGTGCATGGATGCTGTATTCCATTTTTATCCTCCGTGCTTATGGTCACTTATGTAAGGAGCCGATTACGATCGCATCCTTACTATAAACTATGACGCTGCGGGAAGGTCAATAGAATTATTTTGTTTTGATTGACGGAAGAATGTATTCATTATAAAATTATTGTAATAGATACAAAATAACAACAAATCCTGGATTCTGTTTCTTATAGAAAGAGAGGGGTGTGTTATGAAAGAAATTACATTTGCAAAATTACGTCGCTTTAACATGATTATGGGCGCTTTGCATCTTGTCCAAGGCATTTTGATGCTTTTCCTCGCAACCTCCGTTATTCAGAAAATCGCCGAGTTCTCTCCTAAAATCACACAGAACTATCTGGCATTTAATCCGGCGACGCGCTCGCTTGAGTTAGCCTCCAAGGAATTGTTTTCTCTTCCTTTCGGTATATTGGTTGCGAGCTTTCTGCTGATATCGGCTTTCGCACACGCACTGATCTCCATTCCAAAGAAGACCAACGATATCTATAACGCAGATCTGGCAAAAGGCATCAACCGTTTTCGATGGATTGAATATTCTCTTAGCTCATCGATCATGATTGTTCTGATTGCGACTCTTTTTGGAATCTATGACATCGCATCTCTGCTGCTGATTTTTGTGGTTAATGCATCGATGAACCTGTTCGGCCTTGTAATGGAACAGCTAAATAGCGGCCGCGAGAAGAAGAGTGTTGTATGGGGACCTTTTATCTGGGGAGCAATCGCAGGTATTGCACCATGGATCGCGATTCTCTTGTACATGTTTGGTTCCGGCAATTTCGACAAGGTTCCCTGGTTTGTCTGGGCGATCGTCGGCACATATTTTGTCGCTTTCAACACATTTCCCATCAACATGATCCTGCAGTACAGGAAAGTCGGAAAATGGAAGGATTATTTATACGGTGAGCGGGTTTATATTATCCTGAGTCTTGTTGCCAAAACCTTCCTGGCATGGCTTGTCCTTTTCGGAGCAATGCAGCCTTAAGAGCTTTTCTTAATGATTCTGACGGGGGGCTGCGTAATTGGTAACCCCGAAATTTCAGATAAATCTTGGAAAAAGTATTGACATGCAAGGTCGAAATGTAATATATTACCTTTCGGATAGGTAATATATTACATTTCGGCCCGTAGAGCAGTAAGATGCGAAGAGGATTTTTCGATGGAGAGCAGAGCGATAACAGACCACATACCGCCGAAGTATTTTTTGTTTGGGGAACTGAATGCGTTTATGAACCGGCTGCAGGCCGCGGGAGATCAGTTTTTTGCAGAAATCAGCTGGAAACAGTGGTTTGTGCTGGTTGGAATCAGCCTCTTTGCGTCGCCGCCGACGGTGGGTGAGATCGCCGATATCATCGGAAGCTCGCACCAGAATGTCAAACAGGTTCTTCTGAAGCTGGAAGCTGCCGGCTTTGTGGATCTGTATACGGACGAGATTGACAGAAGAAAGCTGCGGGCACGGGCGACAGAGAAGCTGATGCAGCTGGACGCAAAGTATCAGAAGCCGAGCACATCCTTCATGGAATCCCTTTATCAGGGCATCAGCGAGGAAGACATAGCCGTGACGAAAAAAACGATTTCGGCCATGGACCGGAATCTGGTCGAAATCAGGATACAGCAGAAAACGGATTGATCCTATGAGCCCCTGTGGGCTGAAAATAAGAGCCCGGTGGCCACGTATTGAGCCGGTTGCGGGCGCGTATAAATTGAGTAAGCTACGGCAACGCCTAATTAAGCCGGCTGCGGCTATGCCTAAATTGAGCCGGCCGCCGCTGCGGCCGCACATAAACAGAAAGATTGCAGGTAAACGGATGATTGCGATTTTATCGGATGACGAGAAACAGAATATCGGGAGAGACCTCTATGAGTGCCTGGTTTCCCGGGGACAGGAGGCTGAATATATTTCGACGGCAGGACTGGACATAAAGCCCTGTTACAGCTGCGGAAGCTGCAGTACGAAGTCGTACCTCAAGTGCGCTGTGAAGGATGATATGGAGCCGATTCTGAGAAGAATGATCCACGCGGAAACCTGGATACTAGTATCGCCTCTGACGTGGGGATCTTATTCATCGAGCCTTAAGAAGGTGCTGGACAGGACATGCATTCTGGGTGACACCCACTATTATGTGAAAAAAGGCGAGCTCGTAAAGAGCATGCGCTGCAATATCCGCCGGCTGTTTGCCGTCGGTGTAAAGGATCTATGCAGCGAGGACGAAAGGAATGCCTTTTCAAGCCTGCATCACGAAAATATTACGATTATGAATGTGCAGGGGAAGGCGCTAGTGGCGGATATGAACAGCGAAGCGGCGTCGATTGCGGAGGAGATCTTAAGATGAGCGATATACTGATTATTAACGGGAGCCCGCGCCGGGCGGGGACCAGTGCCATGTTCTGCCGCAGGTGCGCCGATGCACTGGGCGGGGAGGTCTGCAATCTGTACGCGGAACAGGACAATGTAGACTGGCTGCTGTCCAAAATCGAGGCTGCCGGGACGATTATCCTCGCAGGTCCCTGCTATATCGACTCATATCCGGGGCAGGTGGTTTTCCTTCTGGAAAAAATCGCGGAGCATCCGGAAATCTGCCGCGGCCAGAAAGTGTACGGAATCATTGACGGAGGCATGCCGTATGTCCATACGCACGTATCCGGCATCCGCATGCTGGAACTGTTCTGCCGGGACTCAAATATGCGCTACATGGGCGGATTTGTCCTTGGGATGGCGCCGATGCTGGACGGCCGGCCTCTCGAAAAACACGTGAACGCAAAAAAGGCTGTTCCGGCTTTCGGGGCTTTTATCGATCATATACGAAATGGCGAGGCGTCATCCGACAAGCTCTCCTATGATGCGCAGTATAGGATGCCTCCGCTTCTGACAAGAATTCTGGCCTGGATGATGTGCAGGAATATCGATAAAAAATTAAAACAGCATGGATTCAAATACAGCCAGCCCAGCCCATACTGGGAGGAGAAATAGATCCCGGTGATGGGAATTACGACGACCGGACATTCATAATCATGTCCGATTTCCCTGTTAAATCTTTTCTTGCTCTGCAATATACCCTCTGATCAGCTCGGTAAACACCTTCCCATACTTTTTTGCTTTAGAGTCTCCGACTCCTGACACCTCCAGAAATTCATCGATTGTCTGGGGGAGCTTGGCGCACATGTCTTTGAGGCACGCGTCGGTGAATATGATGTAGGCGGGCACATGGCTGGCAGCGGCCAGACGGGTACGGAGTTTTTTGAGGAGGTCGAACAGTCCGCCGTTTACAGGGACATCGGCTGATTTTCTCCTGGAAGGGGAGACGGTTTTGATTTCCTTGGGCAGCTTCATGGCGAGCGGTTTCAGGTCCTTTACGATTTCGTCGGAGCGGTCGGTGAGGGTTACTACGGGGAATTCATCGCTTGTGAGGCGGAGGTATTCGTTTTCGATCAGGTAATCGAGGATAGTGCGGATCCGGTGGATGGAGATGTCGGCCAGGACGCCGTGGGTTGAGAGGGTGTCGAGGCTGAAACGGAGAATTTTTTCGTTTTTGCTGCCGTGCAAAATGTCGGCTATCATGTTTTTGCCGAAGGAGCGGCTTCTTTCGGTAAGCCGGCAGACGCAGGAGACGATTTCCTGCGCTTCGGACGTGATGTCGATTGTCTCAAAATTGGCGTTGCAGTTGGAGCAGTTGCCGCAGTAGTTTTTCGATTTTTCGCCGAAATACTGGAGGATGTACTGGCGCAGGCAGTCGGTTGTAGAGCAATAGAAAGTCATGGCGCGGAGGCGTTCACGGTCTTTCTGCCTGACGGCTTCGCGCATTTCTTCGGACAGGTCACCGTTTTGCTCCTGATTGTTTTCGATCAGGAAAAGATTGGTGCGGACATCCTGGCCGCTGTAGAGCAGGACGCATTCTGCGGGCTCTCCGTCACGGCCTGCGCGGCCTGCTTCCTGGTAGTAACTTTCGATGCTTTTGGGCATGTTGTAGTGGACGACGTAGGAGACGTTGGACTTGTCTATTCCCATGCCGAATGCATTTGTGGCTACCATCACTTTGCTGCGGTCAAAGATGAAGTCGTCCTGGTTTGCAAATCGCTCTTCGTCTGATAATCCGGCGTGGTAGCGCGTGGCGGAGTAACCGGATTCGGTCAATTTTGCACAGACTTCTTCGACTGTTTTCCGCGTGGAGCAGTAGACGATTCCGCTCTTGTCGCGGTTGCTTTTCGCGATCTCGAGTAGCGAATGAAATTTGTCGGCAGGCTTGATAACGCGATAGGATAAGTTCTCCCGGTCAAAGCCGGTGGTTATCGTGAATGGATCATCAAGCTTCAAAATGGCGATGATATCGCCGCGCACTTCCTGTGTAGCCGTGGCGGTAAAGGCACTGATTACCGGCCGATAGGAAAGACGCTCGATAAAGTCGACGATCTTCAGATAGTTGGGCCTGAAATCCTGGCCCCACTGCGATACACAGTGGGCTTCGTCGACGGTAACCATCGCGATCCGCGAGGCTTCCGCAAACTGAATAAACGCATCGGAGACGAGTCTTTCCGGGGCGATGTAGATGATCTGGTACTGTTGGTTGGCCGCACGGCGCAGCACCTCGGTCTGCTGTCCGGGCGTAAGGGAACTGTTGAGATATGCCGCATGGACGCCGGCCTGCACAAGCGCATTGACCTGATCCTTCATCAGCGAAATCAGCGGCGAGACCACAAGCGTAATGCCCTTTTGCATGAGGGCCGGGATTTGATAGCATAGGGATTTGCCGGATCCGGTGGGCATTATGCCCAGGACATCCCGTCCCGCGAGGATATTGTCGATGAGTTCGGCTTGGCCTTCGCGGAATTTGTAATATCCGAAGTACTGGCTTAATACTGTAGTTTTATCCAATTTATGGCTCCAAACGTATATATCTTCGGCAGCCGGTTCCTGATTTCATCAGGGAAAAGCTGCGGAGAAGGCAATTTTGCAGAGGGAAAGACAGGAGGCTGTGTTCAACAACAGGTCTCATTATAACAATAATTTTGCGGTTCTAGGGAGGTACGGACTTGCGGTTATGATTATCCGAAAGTATTTTTCCGTTTCCTGTTCCGAACAAATCAGACTTTTCTAAAGTGTATCTCCGGCAAAAGAATATAGCCTTCATCAGAGACGTCTTCTTTTTCCCAATGGACGATGTAGCGGATTTGTACTAGGGTGGGGCGGAAACCTTGGGTGATGCATTTTAGTATTTTTTCCTGAAAGAGTTTGCTGAAACGAAGGGCGCACACGCCTTCTTTTGTATAGCATGCACCGTTCCGGTAGAACAGTGTGTCTCCGCTTTGCAGCTTGGTATAGAGCTTCTGACGATCGGACTCAAGGAAGAAGTCGAGATGGACATCACGATGGGTTGCCTGCATGATGAGCTCCTGGACCTGCTGCGCATCGGCGGAACTGGTCAGCCGATTAAGGTTGGGTGCGTCCATGTGGTCAAGATAATTGCCGTTCGTATGGATCACAAGTTTATTTTTGGCGCGCGTGAAGGCAACGTAGAACAGCCGCTTCACTTCGGGACTTGTGCAGTCAAGATCCTGCAGATAGAGATAGATGTTATCAAATTCTTTGCCTTTGGACTTATGGATTGTACCGACAATAACAGCGTCTGTTCCGTGGGTTACGAAATCTTCGAGTTTGGATTCGTAGAGGAAGAGGCGGAAGTCATTTAGATATTTGTTTTCGGGATACAGGTGTTCGAAGGTATCAAGCAGCAGGTTGCAGTTCTCGAGAATGGCGCTCCGCTGATAGGCGGATTTCAGTTCCTGACGGGAATGCTGCCAGACTTCGTTGTCGATCTGAATGATGGTCTCTGTGGGATCAAGCTGCGCCGTGAAAAATCGCATTTCGATCAGATCAGAGAGTCGGAAGCCTTCGTTTGTCTGGATGAGACGGGAAGGAATTCGGAGCTTCTGGAGCATGCCGAATGCCTGAAGTGCCTGTTCATTCGTGAACGTTAATACACACGTTGAACCAACACGGTCATCGGTTTGCAGGCTGTTAACAAATGGTGTCAGGAATTGGCGTGACACATGTTTAACTACGCGAAGCACGCCGTCTTCCAGCGTGTTGGCTACGACGGGACTGCTCTTGAGTCGATTGGGGATCGTTGCGGCGAATTGGTTGGCAAAGCTGACAAGGTTTCGTTTGCTTCGGTAGTTTGTCAGAAGTTCGTATCGAGTCGCCTGTTTATCCGCCATAAACTTCTGGAGACTTACCGAAGATGAACCTCGGAATGCAAAGATATTCTGATCGTCGTCGCCGACTGCGATGACACGCATATCGTCGTTTTTTTGCATAAGTGCTTCAAGAAGGGCATACTCATCAGGGGTCATGTCCTGGGCCTCGTCGATAACGGTTACCATTTTTGTGACGTCGATTCGATCGATTTCACCGTTTCTGATACGTCTGGCCGCTTCGGGGATTACATTATCGAAGTATTCTACATTTCCGACCTTGCCTAACAGATCGAAACAATAGGAATGGAATGTTTTGATCTCGACAAATCTTGCTGCGTTTCCGATTAACTTTGTCAGGCGGGATTTGAACTCAGATACCGCCGCGCGTGAGAAGGTAAGCATCAGAAGCTGCTCTGTCTTGATGTCCTCGAGAAGGATCAGGGAGGCAAGCTTGTGTACGAGTATTTTTGTCTTGCCGCTTCCGGGGCCGGCAAGGACGGCAATATGCTGGCTTTCCTGATCGTTTATGATCTTCAGCTGAGTCGGGGAGAGTTCGCCGAATAGCTGATTGAATTTAAGGGGGGTAATATTCCTCCTGATATCATCTCTTCTGCTTCCTTTAAAGTACTTCGACAAAAAAGAACTGTAGTTCAGGTTAAAGTAATCGTTGACAAATTGCAGCGCATTTTTGTAGTCACTGACCATGATGCGTGCGTATTCTCCGACAATATGGATTTGTTCCATTTTGTTCTGGTAGAAAAGTTCGAGGCGTTGATAATCGTCTTTTCGGAACCTCCTGCGGGGATCATCTACGAGGCGCTGTATGGTCATAGGATTGTAGATGACAAGGAAGCCACCTTCGATTTTTATCGCTTCTATCCCGGACATATAGAGAAGCGCATTTTCAATATCCCGAATGGCATAATCCTGATGCACAAGCCGAGGACTTTCCTGATATTGCCGCAGCAATTCGTGAACGGAAAAATCCACGGTGATATCCGCAGCCTGCGGCGGCGAATCCTTGCGTTCGCCTGCAAGTTTGTACAGATATTCGATGATAAAGCCGGCCAGTTCTTTGCGCAATTCCTGCTTTTCTCTGAGCTCGTCTACAGGCCTCAGACATTTCATGACAAATATCTGATTCTGCGGCCGGTCACAGAATTGATACATAACTTGTTTGCTTATTTGCCAGTATCGGAGGATCGCTTTTATCTTTGCGACGGAAGAATACTTACAGCCATGGATTTCGGCCCGTTCGTTTAAGTCTTTGATGCTGTAGGTTGCTGTATCTTCGGTGATTTCCTGTAGCATAAAATGTTCGAGATCACTGAAGGACTGAAGCAGCATGCGCGATCTTGACTCTTTGTCATCCTGACTGATGTATACAATGAGATCTTTGGTGCTGGCGAGGAGTCCGATGGATCGAAGCTGATTTAATGATGCGATTACGTCACTTCTGGACAGACCTAAACGATCGGATATATAGTCGACTCTTGATTCACCGTTTTCACCTGGAAGATAGGACCTGCGGCGGGCGCCGATCAGGCTCCCCATGATTCTTTTTGCGACTGTCTTTTCTGATTCAGACCAATCCTGCCCGTCAATACTTTTCGATGCCTCGATATTCGTTCTGCACAAAATACTGTCCGCAAATACCACAGGCGAGTTATTTGTACGCACGAGATAACCGGCTTCTTCGAGTGCCGCGACGGCCGTTGTGATGCGCGTTTCGATTTGCAGGATATTGTCGTCCCATCCCGCTTTCCTCGCGATTTCAAGTGCCGATTGCGATACGGTTTTACGCGTGCGCGTTAGTTCCTTGATTGCCTGCCAGACCTGCTGGATCTCTTTTAGATTCAGGCGGGTCTGATTGGCGAGGATGAAGTGCTTGTCAAGATCCGACACATTGTAGAGAATGTAGCAGTCTGCGCGGATATGTTCATCACGTCCGGCACGCCCGGCCTCCTGCACGTAGTTTTCAATGGAGTTGGAAATCTCAAAATGAACAACCAGCCCGACATCCTTCTTGTCGACACCCATTCCGAAGGCAGAGGTGGCAACCATAATTTGTACATTACCGGCGATAAAGTCCTCCTGATTTTTCGACTTGTCTCTTGTGTCCATCTGTCCATGATAGGGCTTGGCAGGAAGACCATCTCCTGTAAGCCGTTTCGCTAGTTCCTCGGCTCTTTTCGTCCGATTTACATAGATAATGGTCGGACAGTTCTTTTGTTCGAGAAGGGAACGCAGTTCCTGATATTTTTCGTCGTCCGTCAACTTGAGTATGACGTGGTAGTTCAGGTTGACACGTGCCACCGAGGTTTGAATGAGATCAAGTTCCAGACCGTTTTGTTCGCGAAAATAATTCCGGATATCTTCGATGACTGACTGTTTGGCCGTGGCCGTAAAGCAGGATACCGGAATTGGTTCCGCCAGACACTTAAGCTCCTTAAGCTTCTTCAGGAATTTACCGATATAGAGATAGTCGATGCGGAAATCCTGCCCCCATGCTGAAAAGCAGTGGGCCTCGTCTATAACGAATCGGACAATTTTCCGGCCGGTCAACAAACGCTCGATTGTCTTTGAACGTAAAGATTCGGGAGAAATATAGAGAATCGAAGCATTACCCTCGGCGATGCGTTCAATGGCTCTGGCACGTTCAAGTGGATCAACTAACCCGTTGATCGTTACCGCTTCATGGATGCCGGCCTTCTCCAAATTGTCGACCTGATCTTTCATCAGCGACTGAAGAGGCGAAAGGATCACCGTCAATCCTTTCTCGGCTTCGCTGCTGATCAGCGCCGGAATCTGATACGTAATGGATTTTCCGCCTCCCGTGGGAAAAACCGCCAGCAGAGATTTTCCGTGTATAGCAGCTCTCACGGCATTTTCCTGCAATGGCTGATCATTGAATTTGCGAAATGCATCGTATCCGAAAAACCGCTTCAAACCACGGTGAGGATCCAGCACACCGGAACAATACGGACAACCCTCCACACACGGAACGCTGCGCAGAAGGTGCATGATACGTTCCGTATCCGGATAGTTCCTGATAATCCATTTCGGAAGCAGCGAAAAGGGATCCCGGGTGCGGATGTTCGCCAGGCAATATGCGAGCGCGACCGGGTTTTCAGCAATAAATGTATGAAGCGCCGCCTGTCGGCAAATGTCATCCGAAAAAGATCCGCGAATACATTCGGCGGTATCCCCTTCAAAGGAAAGATTCAGATACTGAAAAAATCCTACAAACTCGGGCTGCTTTGAAAGCAGGAGCCAATAAATCCTTTGCAGCGGAATGTCGAGCGCCTCATAGGCGGCGATTTCGTCGTAAAACAAATCCCGCGATTTGATCGAATCATTCAGCGGATTATTCAACTCTTCGGAGAAGAACTTCTCGTCTTTTAATAGTGCGTGATATGGCTTTTTGGGAAAGAGTAAAGCGGAGAGTGGAAGTGTGTCGATTAATCGATCGGATGTAATTGAGAGACTGTTAAGCATTTCTGAAATATAGCGGCTGTCGTGATCAATCAGATTATGACCGCAGACAAAATCCGTGCCGCTCAAAAACTCTGAAAAAGCACCGGGAACGGACCCGTGATGCGTCGCGCCGCTTGATTTTATGGCACCGTAATCCAGCACTTTACCTGAATCCGCCTGGACTTCAAGATCAATAAATGAAATGGATTTCATTGCGAATCCCCACATCAACAAAAATCAATTCCGATTCCGAAGTAAATGGCACATATTTATGCTCACCACCGCCTGTAATCGATTTACAATATAAAAAAGTATAACATATAGACAGTTATCGGTAAATTGTATGCGAGCGCTCAATATCAGTTTTTTCATAGAGGAACAGGTTGGATCGACAATTACCCCATAGAATAGAGATTTACAGAAAAACGAATAATTCGGACTATGAAAGATTTCAACAGTATTAAAATTGGCGTGCTTTTGATGCATAAATGAAGAAAATGCACTTATAAATGCATAAAATTCGGACTCAAACTAATGCATAAAATCAAAGAATGCATCATTTAATGCATAAATTAAATAAATGCGTTCTAGAGTGCATAAATATTGTTTTCCTGGAGAAACACGTGTAGAATAGGAAGAACAGAGAGGAGGCATGCCTTATGTTCTTTTCCTTTCCAAACAATTCGTATATAGCCATTATCGGGGATATCAAAAATTCGAAGACAATGCATGACAGAAACAGTGTCCAGAATGAATTGAATAATATACTTGGTCAAGTAAATGAAAAGTACAGCAAAGATATTTCTGCCAAATTTATGATTACTCTTGGCGATGAATTTCAAGGGCTGCTGCATGCCGGCGGCCATGTCATGCAAATTATCGAGGAAATACAAAGAGACATGTATCCGGCAGAAATTCGCTTCGGTATTGGAGTCGGGCCTATCACGACGGATATCAATTTTGAAATGGCTATAGGAGCAGATGGACCGGGATACTATAAAGCAAGAGAGGCAATCGAGTTTTTGAAAAAAAGCGAGCAGAAAAACATGACGCACGCCTCGGATATCAGGATCGAAGTGGATGGAGATAATACAGATTCATCAGCTGTGATGAATGCGGTTTTGTCACTGCTGGCTGTCGTAAAAGCGAATTGGACAGACCGGCAGCGTGAAATAATCCGGGATACGATGAAATACCAGGACAGTCAGGCAAAAAGCGCAGGGAGATTACATGTCGCACAGTCTTCGATTCAAAGGGGATTAAATAACGGGAATTATTATGCATATCGAGACGCCATAGACACACTTTCAAATGTCTTGAAGGAGATAAGGAGAGAAGATGTTTAAAGAATATTTCATTTTGCTGTTATTGGCACATGTCGTTGGGGATTTCTATTTTCAAACGGCCAATCTCGCAAAGAGAAAAGACAGCAGCATGAAGTGGGTTATCGTACATGGCCTGGTCTATTGGCTGAGTACCCTGCTCGTTCTGAGTCCCGTCATGACAGTGAATATATTTGTAATTGGTACAATTGCAGCAGCATCGCATGCAGGCATAGATATTTTGAAATATCTGTATGTGAAAAAGACAGGGAATCGCAGTGTAATCACAGCGGGCAAAGAGCGGAACATCTTTTTCGCGGATCAGATATTGCATATAATATGTCTGATAGGCATCTCATACATGGCAGTGCTGAAAAATATTCCGGTTGTTGTCTGGGAACCGGTTTTGAGGTTTTTTGACATTATAAAAATTGACGCAATGACATTTGTATACTGGACGGCGGCAGTTCTCATCATACATAAACCCGCAAATATATTGATTTCCAAAATTCTGACCATCTATAAGCCGGAAAATAAGGAAGATGACAGCAGAAAAGATAATAATGCGGGCAGATTCATCGGTACAATCGAGAGAATCATTATTTTGATATTTCTGTCAATCAGCCAATATTCAGCTATCGGTTTAGTTCTGACAGCCAAATCAATTGCCCGCTATGACAAAATATCGAAGGAGAAAGACTTTGCCGAATACTATCTGATTGGGACATTGGTTAGTACATTGGTCGTGATTGTGGTTTCATTCATTCTGTGAAAACAGATAATTGGAAGATGCAGCAGGAATAACAGAACCGATTGCCGGAAGATTGCGCTCCCGGCAGCTTCAATCAAATGGGAGGCTGTGTTATGAGTAAGATCGTTCCTCATCTCTGGTATGACAAGGAAGCATTGGAAGCCGCGAAGTTCTATACTTCGCTTTTCGAGGATTCGGAGATTGTAAACCGTTCGTCGATCGATGATACTCCTTCCGGAACTGCTGATATGCTTGTGATTCGATTGGCCGGGCAGGAGTTCATGATGATTTCGGCAGGCCCTTATTTCAAATTCACACCGGCGGTCTCGCTGCGTGTGGACTGCAGTACGAAAGAGGAAGTCGACGCACTCTGGGATCAGCTCTCTGTTGGCGGTACGGCTTTGATGCCGCTGGATTCGTATCCGTTCAGCGAGAGATACGGCTGGACGACGGACCGGTTTGGCTTGAACTGGCAGATTATGTTTGTGAAAGATCCGGTCATCAGGCAGAAGATTACACCGACGCTTATGTTCGTCGGTGACCAATGCGGCAAGGCCGAGGAGGCGGTGCGATTTTACGCGTCGGTTTTCAGGAATGCGGAAGTGGGCGAGATAAACCGCTACGGTGCAGGTGAAGAACCTGACAGGGAAGGTGCGGTCAGATATATGGGCTTTTCGCTTGCGGGCACGCGGTTTGCCGCAATGGACAGTGCATATAACCATGATTTTTCGTTTAACGAGGCGATCTCTTTTGTTGTGTCCTGCGAGTCGCAGGAGGAGATTGATTATTTCTGGGAAAAACTCTCCTTCGTTCCGGAGGCCGAACAGTGCGGCTGGCTCAAGGACAGGTTTGGTGTTTCCTGGCAGATCGTACCGACGGTTATGGCAGACATGATGGCATCCGGGGATGCCGCGGCAATGCAGCGCGTGACGGAGGCTTTTCTCAGGATGAAGAAGTTCGACATCGCTGCATTGGAGAAGGCGTTCGAAGGGCAGGGGTGAAGGGTCCTGAGGTTCGAGAGCCCGGGCAGGGAGTGAAGAGCCTGGCAGCGGGCAGAGTTGAAAGGCATGTCTATATTTTTTTCACACCATTCCCGGCAACAAGCTGGGTTGCAAATCGAATCTCCCGGTTTGTTACTTCATCTCTGCTTTCTATACGCTCAATTATTAATTCAGCAAGACGTTTTCCTATTGCCAGAGGGCTCATGGTAACGTAACTGGGCTGAACATAAAACAAATCAGCGTTTACAATATCACCATAACTGCCGATTGACACATCATTCGGAATTGCTACGTTGTGCTCTTTGCAGTAGCGCAGAGTTCCGATTGCCATTTCAGTATTCATTGCAACGATGGATGTCGGCGGATCCGGCAGATTGAGCAGATATTCCGCACCCTGGTAACCGCTTTCAATGCGGTTAAAGTCACCATTATATACGTATGGGTAATCAGCATCGACTCGAATATTTATGGTTTGCATGGCTTTGCAGAAACCATCCATTCTTTCACTGCCGGAACTGACATATTGCTGACCGTTAATAATTCCGATTTTTTTATGTCCCATTGCGATCAGGTGGCGGGTGAGTTCATAACTACCGTTGCTGTTGTCACTATCTACGAAATCTCCCTTAAAGGAGAGGTCATTGACTTTTCTGCCGCACAGCGCGATTGGAATGCTGTGGCTGAGGGACGCAATGAACTCACTGTTTTCACCTGTAGTATTTAGGATAATGCCGTCAACTTTCTTTTCCATTAAAAGGTGCAGGTACGCTAATTCGATTTCCTTCTTATTATCCGTGCTGCAGACGATAATATTGTAATCATTGTGTCTGAGGACATCTTCGACGGAACGTGCCAGCGTGGTAAAAAAAGCATTCGAAATATCTGATACGATTAATCCAATTGTAAGTGTGCTTTCATTTTTCAAACTTCTTGCTATCGAGTTCGGGAAGTAGTTGAGCTTGCTGATCGCGTCATTTACTTTTGTTTTCAGCTCGGTACTGACAGTGTAATTATCGTTCAGTACACGGGATACCGTTGCAATTGACACTCCGGCCTCTTTAGCAACATCAATAATCGTAATATTTCGCATGATTCACCTCTTGGAAAATATATAGTACTTTTAGAGAATACGTTTACTACCGGGCAAAATAAGTATAACTTGACAAGCAAAATAAAACAATAGACGCAATATTTTGTTAAAAATGCGAAAAAATGCTTTGACAAAGCATTGTAAAAGTATTAGGATTTAGAAAAAAGAATACGTTTACTTTTTCAGGACAAGACAATCACACGAAATAGAGCCGTTATTTTAGTTATAAGACTTAAAAATACCCGCAATAATGCGAAACATATGTGCAAAAACGACAATCTAAAGTAAACGATTACTAATAAATACGAAAGGAAGACAATCATGGACAAAAGCGAACTGAAAGAACGATTGAAGCAATGTGAAGAAGAAGAGCTGTCGCTTGTATTTCCTGCATTTAATTATGCGGATGCTTGGGAAGTCGGGATGCTGCTGGCTGAAAATGCGAAACAAAAGGAAGCTCCTGTTGCCGTTGAAATCGAAATGAACGGTACGGAAATATTTCACTATACCTTTCCCGGAGCTGCGGAATACAACAATATGTGGCTTACAAGGAAGAAGAATATGGTTCGCATGAAACAAATCAGTTCACTGCATGCCGGATATTTATTGGAATACAGCGGTTTGGATTTGGAGAAGGATTGGCTTTTGGATCCGAAGAAATTTGCTGTAAAGGGAGGCGGATTTCCAATCCATATAACCGGTTCCGGATGTATTGGATCTATTACCTGCTCCGGTCTGCCGCACGAGCAGGATCACCAGCTTATCATTGACACACTTAACCGGTACCTGGAAATGAAAATACGTTAAGAAAGTAAATGCGACGGAGGATGATATACGTGAAAAGAATAGAGGACACCGTTTTACTCAATAATGGAATGAAAATTCCGCAGCTGGGATTCGGATGTTTTTTAGTAGATGATGCCGAGATTGATCCGGTAATTCATTGGGCTGCGGATGCGGGATATCGTTATTTCGATGCTGCAACGCGCTATGAAAATGAAAGGGGGGTGGGAAGGGCTCTGCGCAGCTGCGGTGTACCGAGAGAAGATTTATTTGTGGTCAGTAAGATATGGCCTTCCAGTTTTGACAATCCGGTCCATGCGATTGAGTATAGCCTGAAGGAACTGGATATCGAATATATTGACTCTTATTATCTTCATTGGCCGTCATCGAGCGAAGACCGCAGATACCGCGCTTGGGAAACTTTATTGGATTATTGCGAAAAAGGACGAATCAAAAGTGTGGGGGTATCGAATTTTACAGAAGACCAACTGCAGAAATTGATTGATAAGTTTGGTGTCATTCCGGTCATTAATCAGGTTGAACTTCATCCGTGGTACCAGCAGCGTGAACTGTGCGAGTACTGCCATTCACAGAACATCGCAATGACTGCATGGGGACCAATTTTCAGGGGACATATCGACGAAGTTCCATTGATGGCGGAACTTGGCAGGAAATATGGCAAGTCACCTGTACAGGTGACTTTGCGCTGGCACCTGCAGCATGGGAATATCGTCATTCCCAAATCATCCCGCAAGGATCGGATCGAAGCGAATGCACAGATTTACGATTTTGAATTGTCTGCGGATGATATGGAAAAAATTGATCTGCTGGAATGCGGAAAGCACTTCGGCAGCGATCCGAATACAAATGACGGAACAAATTTTGTAATTCTGTAAATGTTTCAAAAACGAAATGAATATGTGGAGGAATAATAATGAAAATTTCTATTGGCGGAGACCACTGCGGATTTGAACTGAAGCGAATGGTAATCAAGAGACTCAGAGACTTGGGACATGAAGTAGTTGATCATGGTGCATATGACACAAATCCTGTGGATTTCCCTGACGTGGCCAAGAAGGTTTGTGCACCGATACTTTCAGGCGAAGCTGAAAGAGGAATTATGCTCTGCGGAAGCGGAATCGGTGCGGCTATTGCGTGCAACAAAATTCCGGGTATCCGTGCTTCCGTTGTACATGATTATTATTCTGCCCATCAGGCGGTAGAACACGATCATGTCCAGGTCATGTGTATGGGTCAGTGGATTGTCGGCGAATTGCTTACATATGATCTGATTGATACTTTTCTGAAAGCAGAGTGCTCTACCGACCCTGTCTTTCTGGTAAAAGTAGCTAAATTGGATGAAATGGATGGCTCATTAAGCGCTTGCAGCACCAAATAAATCTCTTCCGAATAATCGAAACCATTGAATGATTATGAGGATAATCAATTTTTTCGCTGAAAATATACCATGCAGTTTGAAAGGAGTGAGTGGATGGATCCATAATATCGAAATATATATCCTGAGACAGAATTATGAACACACAGGAAAAATACCATGATGTAACGATGACAATGACGTATTTCTATTGACGAATAGCTAGACAAAGATTAATTTATGACGTGAAAACGTTTTCCCAATGGAGGAATTTTTATGAAAAAAGTAAAGAGAATTCTTGCAACTGCTCTTTCTATCGCAATGCTTCTGTCTGCTTCTGCATGTGCGTCAGTTGATGCCAAGTCAACATCAACATCAACATCAGCGGCAGCTGCAACGGAACCCGCTGCCTCGGCTGCTGACACAACCAAAACTGCATCCGCTTCCGGTCCGATCAAAATTGGTTTAACAACTGTTCTTACAGGGGATAGATCACTTGAGGGTGAATATGCATCCAACGCTGCAAAAATTGTACAGGATGAAGTGAATTCTTCAGGCGGTGTTCTGGGAAGGAATATTGAAATTGTAATTGAAGATGCGCTTGGTACCGATGTCGGAGCCGTTAATGCATATAGAAAACTGGCTGCTGATAAAGACATCGTCGCAATTGTGGGCAGTGACAGCTCCAATGATAATATTGCCATTTCAAGCTCTGTTCAGGAAGCAAAAATTCTTACAACAGGTCAGGGAAGCAGTCCCAAATTAATGGAAATTGCAAATAGTAATCCCTGGCTGTTCCAGCTCCGTGCAAGTGATCAGACACTCTGTGCTGCGCTTGTAAAATATGCCGTCGAAGAAAAAGGTCTGAAGACATTTGCGATCGTCCATGATACGGAGACAGCATCCGCAGATCAGGCTCGCCTGTTCACGGAAGCTCTGGCAACATATGGAATCACACCAAGTGTTGTTGTTCCGTTTACTTCCGGTACAAAAGATTTCAGCTCACATATTGCGCAGATCCAGAACGCTGACGTTGACGGGATCTTCGCTGCATGTTTCCACACGGAAGCAGCTATCCTCCTGCAGCAGCTCCGGGCTTTAGACATTGAACTGCCTGTTTTCGGATCAAATGCATTCGGCGATCCTGTAACCATTGGCCTGGCAGGTGACGCTTCAAATAATGTATACAGTGTTACCGCCTGGGTACCCAACACAACGAATCCCAAAGGTGCGGCATTTTCAGCAAAATATACGGAATTGTACGGTGATGCCTGTGCAAAATCAGCTGCTCAGATATATGATCATATATCTTTAATCTGTGAAGCAATTAAAATTGCCGGTACAACGGACCGTCAGGCTGTTCGAGACGCAATGGCAACAATTGACAATTATCAGGGAGCCATAACGACATACGATTGTACGACAAACGGTGACTGTGGACGCGGCGGGCTTATCGTGCAGGTTATTGATCAGGTTCCGACTATTGTAAAAGAACTTTACTCCGAAAAAGCGAAATAGTTTTCAGTCCATTTAATTAATGGGAAACGGAATGCTTCAAAACATTCCGTTTCCCAATAAAATAGGAGAAATAAGTATGAATTTGCAATTGCTTATATCTGGAACCACAATGGGCATCGTATATGGTCTGATTGCTATGGGTATGGTATTGATATTCCGTTCTGTGGGTGTCATGAACTTTGCTCAGGGTGAATTTCTGATGGTGGGCGGATATTTCTGTTACACATTTAATCAGATTCTTCATCTTCCAATATTGGTATCCCTGCTTCTTGCCTCTCTGCTGATGGGCGTTGTGGGTGTCGTATTTATGCGGACCTCATACTGGCCTTTGCGGAAGGCGCAGACAAAAGCCATTATTGTAAGTGCAATGGGAGCTTCGATTGCACTGAAGGAAGGCGCCAGATTAACATGGGGAGCTATTCCGGTAAGTGTTGATAAAGTGATTAAAGGAACAGCAAAAATCGGGACGGCAACCGTTCAGTGGCAGTATCTTTCCATCATCGGCATCTCAGTCGTTTTGATGATTTTTGTTTATATTTTACTTGAAAAGTCCTTTATCGGTCATATAATGCAGGCGACCGCCCAGGATCAGTATATGGCATCGCTTGTCGGGATACCGGTAATTGTATCCATCGGGCTGACTTTTGCATTAAGTGCAATTATTACCGGAATTGGCGGCGGTTTGCTGGCGCCTCTGTTTTTTCTGAGCAACACAATGGGTGCTGCATCCGGTGCAAAAGCCTTTGCGGCCATTGTTATCGGTGGATTCGGAAGTGTACCGGGAGCAATTGTCGGCGGCCTCATCGTAGGGCTGGTTGAATCATTCGGTGGTGCTTACATCTCAACAACTTATCAGCTGGTGTTAATTTACATTGTTTTGGTAATTGTACTGATGTTTCGTCCGCAGGGTATCTTTGGCGAAAGAATTCAGGAGAAAGCATGAGGTGCATAGAATGATACAACGTTTGAAATCGCTTAACAAACCACTATTGTTAGTGGCTGCAGTCATTGCTGTCATAGGCAGTATCTTTATTCCGTCAATCACTTCCAGCTATATGCTGCGAGTTCTTAATATCACCATGATATCTTATCTCTGTGTTTTGAGTGTGTATGTTTTATTAGGAATGTGCGGACAGAACTCCTTTGCACAGGCGGGACTTTGGGGCGTCGGATCATATATTACTGCAAATGTCATGATGAAACTTGGTTTCCCTACCCTGATTGCTTTTGCAGCAAGCACTTTAGGAACGGCATTGTTCGCTTTTGTGCTGGGGTTCGCTTTTTTTAGGCTTAGGCAATACTACTTTACTTTTGCGTCTGTAGGATTAATGGCCATCCTCAGCGGACTGTTCATGAATTGGAAAGAAGTGACAGGCGGTGCCATGGGAATTTCCGATGTTCCTGATTTTTCAATCGGAGGATTCATTGCCAATACGGAATCCAGTATGTATTTCGTAATTATTATTGTATGCGTTATCGTTAGCCTTCTTATGAAAGTGCTTTTTAAATCTGCTCTCGGAAGATCCTTTATGGCAATCCGGGATAATGAAATGGCAGCAAACTGCCTTGGTGTCAACAGCCTTCTGACGAAGAGCATTGCCTTTGCAATTTCAGGTGCGCTCTGCGGAGCAGCCGGTGCTTTATATGCAAATCTGACCGGATACTTAAGCTATCAGAGTTTTACTTATCAGCAGTCCACCATGTACCTTGTTATGATTATGCTTGGGGGTACTGTGTCACCTGTCGGAGCAATTATCGGAACATTCATTATTTCTCTGCTGCAGGAATGGGTACGGCCTCTGCAGAACTATATGCAGCTAATCTACGGAGTCGGCATTATGATTCTCATGATTGTGCAGCCGGAAGGAATTATAGGAGGAGGTAAGGCACTCTATGAAAGATACGTTAACAGAAAACAAGCCCGTTCTGACATTAAGCAAAGTCTGTAAAAATTTCGGTGGTGTTGTTGCTGCTGATAATATATCAATTGAAATGTTTGGCGGACAGACTTTCGGATTAATCGGACCAAATGGCGCCGGCAAGACAACGCTGTTAAACCTTATTACAGGTATTTATTCTTCGGACTGCGGACAAATTCACCTGAACGGCAAAAATATAACAAAGGCACCTACACATAAGCGTGCGCTCCTTGGAATTGCCCGGACTTTTCAGCATCCGCGGCTCCTTGAGAGATGTGATATTCAAACGAATATTCAGCTGGGGATTGATCTTGCCAATAAACGCAGGAGAAAGAACCCACAACAGCTTCAGAGCGAAATTACCATGCTGCTCGGATATGCCGGATTGAAGAATGTGAACCTTTCCGATTCAGTAGAAAAGCTGTCATATGGTCAGCGGAAAATGCTGGAAATAGTCCGTTCTCTGTTAAGCGAGCCCGCAGTTCTGCTCCTCGACGAACCTGCCGCAGGATTGAATTCTAAGGAAATGGAATACATTGTAGCTTTAATTAAAGTCGCAATCGAATGGGACATAGCTGTTCTCCTGATAGAGCATTCCATGGATCTTGTTATGGGAATCTGCGACCAGATAACGGTTCTGAATTTCGGTCATCAGATAGCCAGCGGCACACCTGCGGAGATACAGGAAAATCAGGCCGTTATTGATGCGTATTTAGGAGGTAGCGGCCATGCTGCATGTTAAAAACCTGGTAGCTTTTTACGGACATATAGAAGCGCTTCACGGTGTAAATCTTGAAGTTGGCGATAAAGAAATTGTTGCATTAATCGGCAGCAATGGTGCGGGAAAGACGACCCTGCTGAACTCAATATCTGGACACTTAACGATTAACGGATCCATCGAATTAAACGGGGAAGACATAACCAGGAAAAAACCTCATGCCATCGCAAGACAAAATCTTCTGCAGGTACCGGAAGGCCGCCATGTGTTCCCGGGTCTGACCGTTGAGCAAAATCTTCTTGTTGGTACCGTAACGTGGCGCGGCGTACGTATTACAAGGGGAAATAACAATGCGGATCTGGATATGGTCTATGAAATATTTCCGGTTCTCAAAAATCGATGTAAGCAGCTTGCCTGGAGTATGAGCGGCGGTGAACAGCAGATGCTTGCAATCGGACGCGCTTTGATGGGGCATCCCAGGCTGTTGATGCTTGATGAACCGTCTATGGGCCTTGCACCTATCATTATTGAGGAGTTATTTGAGAAGATAGTTGAAATCAACAAAAAAGGAACACCCATTCTCCTTGTTGAACAAAACGCTACGCTGGCATTACGGGTATCCGATCGTGCCTACATTATTGAACGTGGAAATATCACGCTGACCGGAGACTGTAAAGACTTAATTAGCGATCCAAGAGTTAGAGAAGCGTATTTGGGAAAAACAAAGAAATAGACGGATTTTCCTGAGTGTGCGGGGAGAGAAAAATGAAAAAATATGCAATTGGGCTGGATAATGGCGGAACAGTCTGCAAAGCTGCAATTTTTGATATGTCAGGTAAAGAATTGGCAGTAGCTTCGCGTTACACGCCCGTTATTACCCCCAAACCGGGATATAACGAACGTGATATGGAGGCGCTGTGGGAAAGCAACTGTGCGTGTATCCGGGAGGTTCTCATGAAATCCGGAGTCAGCGCTTCAGAAATAATTGGCTTATCGGTATGCGGACATGGCAAAGGTCTCTACCCCTGGGGAAAAAACGGCAAGCCAGCTTATAACGGGATCATTTCAACGGATAACCGGGCCTGGCAGTACCCTGAAAAGTGGAATAGCGACGGCACAGCGAAAGCGCTGTATCCTATACTCTGCCAGCAGCTAATACCTTGTCAGCAGGCGGCAATTCTTGCCTGGCTGAAAGATCACGACCGGGCTGCGTACGATAATATTGAGTGGGTGTTTTCCGTTAAAGACTACATCCGCTTCCGCCTGACAGGGGAAGCCTACAGCGAGGCAACTGACATCTCCGGATCCGGTCTTATGGATGTAAAAAATGCGCGTTTTGACAAGCAGCTTCTGGAATCACTCGGTATTGGAGAAGTATATGAAAAGCTCGCACCGCTAAAATATTCATACGAGAATTGCGGGTATGTGTCAGTTGAGGCCGCCCGGAATACGGGATTGCCGGCGGGGACACTTGTTGCGGGCGGGATGTTTGATATCGACGCCTGCGCCATTGCGATGAATATGACATCGCCAGATCTGTTATGCACAATTACCGGTACATGGAGTATCAATGAATTTATTTCCCCTTTTCCAATTACTGGAACAAAAATTGCAATGAATTCACTTTATGCAATCCCCGGCTGCTATCTGATTGAGGAGTGCAGCGCAACAAGTGCCGGCAACCTTGAATGGTTCATTAAAAATTGTATGGAAAATGAAGCGGTTCCGGAAGGCCGACGCCTTTATGAACATATCGACGAACTTGTAGATTCCGTTGATCCTTCTATGTGCGAAGTATATTATTTGCCGTTTTTGTATGGATCGAATGCACACCCGCTTGCGAAGGGAACATTTGCAGGTCTGACCACGTATCACACAAAAGCACACATGCTGCGGGCCGTATTTGAGGGAGTTGTCTATTCGCACAAAGTACATATTGAGAAGCTGCTATCCGAACGCGAGCCGCCTAAAGCCATCCGTATGGCAGGCGGTGCAATTAATTCATCTGTTTGGGTCCAGCTTTTCGCTGATGTACTGGGTTTTCCGATTGAGACAGTGCGGGGTGTGAAGGAACTTGGTGCGCTCGGCTGTGCAATGGCGGCTGCCGTCACGGCCGGTGTCTACCGGGATTATTCCGAAGCGGCTCAGGCTATGGTTCGAGTAAATACACCTGTAATTCCGGACGAAGCACGAACCAAAATCTATGAAGCTAAATTTAAAAAATACAAGGCCTTGAACCAAGCCCTTGATACAGTTTGGGATCAGTTTACCGTGTAATAATAAACACATACGAGACATTCATGCATTATTTTCTCGGCCTCTATGAAAAGGGAATGCCCAGACTCCTGACACTTCGCGAAAAACTTACGGAAACGAAAAGCGCCGGCTATGATTTTATAGAGCACTCGATCGATGAGACAGAAGAAAAAATATCAAGGCTGGCTTGGAGTAATCAGGAGATTCGTGAATTGCACTGTCTGCAGAACTTGGCGTTCGAATTATCCAGACAGCCGGGTACGATGTATGCTATAAATCCTCGAGCGAAGTGACACAGGAAAATTTCGCGCGGAATCTGTCTCTCTCAGCTGCAATGGCAGCGCGCGAAGGAGTAGTCCTTGATATTGAAACCATGGAAACGGAATTTATTGATACCGTAGAAAAGGCAGCTGCATGGGTGAAAATAATAAATTCTCCGTATCTACAAATATACCCGGATATCGGAAACATCACAAATGCCTCAGCGAAGTATGGTACGGATGTTTTATCGGATCTTGCAGCCGGTAGAGGTCATCTGGCAGCCATGCATCTGAAAGAGACCGTACCAGGCATATTTCAATACAAATCTTTTGGGACCACTCAGTTAACCGCCTTTTAAACGCCTGCCGTTGACGCGATCCCCTACATCGTGTTAACATAAATATATTCTCTTTGCACTGCATTCTAATCTACAGTACAAACTGAGCAGGCGATGAACCGGAAATTGGTTCGTGGGGCCGGGCCGCCCGAGCGGCAGCAGAGTGAGCAATCGCATCTGTGGGACAGAAATGTTTCACAGGTGTTTTTTTATACCTTGAAACTAGTTAATAAGATGAGGAAGCCGAGCGAAGATATCCCCCAAGACATAAACATGGCTGCCGGAAATTCCCCTGAAGATATCCATGTAATTGATCCTGATCGATATCCCTGAAGACATCATTGCAGTCACCCTTAAGCTATCAAACGAACTACGCATCTGAACAAACCTGAGCAGATCTCATCTTTTCATGGAGGCGGAAATTATGTTTATTGAACTTAAGAATGCGGTAAAAACATATGGTGAGGATGACGCGCTTGTCTATGCCCTGAACGGAGCGGATCTTTCGATCAGCCAGGGAGAGATCTGCGTCGTACTCGGACCTTCGGGCTCAGGCAAAAGCACAATGCTGAATATGCTGGGCGGACTGGATTCCATGGATTCCGGTGAACTTCGGATCGGCGGCCGTCTGATTACTTCCATGTCCGCAAAGGAATTGACGGAGTACCGCAGAGAGGACATTGGATTTGTTTTTCAATTCTATAATCTGATCCAGGACCTGACTGTTGCTGAAAATATTGAAGTTGTGTCAGATATTTCGAAGAATCCGCTGAAGACGCAGGAAGTGATGGCCGCACTGGATATTGATAAGTTAAAGAACCGTTTCCCGGCGGAACTTTCCGGAGGCCAGCAGCAGCGTGTTGCGATTGCACGGGCAATCATTAAGAATCCCAAACTTCTGCTCTGTGATGAACTGACCGGAGCACTGGACTCCAAGTCGTCGAAAGAAGTGCTGAAGTACATTGAGAGAGTCAACCGGACTTTCAGCATGACAATCATCATTATCACGCACAATACGGCAATTAAGGATATGGCTGACCGTATCGTCATGATCAAGGACGGGAAAGTAGAGAGCAACGAGCGCAACTCCGTAAAAATCCGGGCAGAGGAGCTGAAGATATGATGAATCTTAACAGAAGATATCGGAGAAATCTCAGACACAGTCTTTCCTTCTATATTTCTGCCACTTTGCTGACGTCTCTCGGCGTTCTTTTCCTGATTTCCATGTATTCCGGATTCTATGCGATTGATACGGGCTTTGCCGGTATTATGAAGACGGAAAACGTGGAAGACGCACAGTTTACGACAGTTCTTCCTATTGATGAAGACGGGATGCGTGATCTCGAAGAAGAATTTCATGTCGAACTTGAAAAGATTCGGTATGTTGACATAAAGGAGCCGGATTTTACCGTCCGTGTTTTTGCCGAGGCACAAAAAATCAATACGCTCGCCATACTGGAAGGAAAAGATATTTCTTCCGATCATGAAATTCTGCTGAACCGGGACTTTGCCGCCGCGAATGGTTACTCGCCGGGTGATTCCTTTTCCATAGACGGAAAGGAATATCTTGTTGCAGGAATCGCCGTACGTCCGGATTATCTGTACGCACAGAAGGATTCGACTGATTTCTATCTGGACGATGCTGACTTTGGTCAGGTTACGATGAGTCCGGGTGCTTTTTCCTCGCTGAAAAACACGCAGGCATACTATGCAGTGGTTTACCGGGAAGACAACAGCGTCGCTTTCCGAAAATATCTTTCTGACAAATATTTCCCGATCAGCTATCTTCCCGCCGAGTCTAACAACCGGATCGATCTGTGCCGCGATATTGGCAAGCAATACGGGATCATCGTCGGCTGGATTATCCCCGTCATATTTGGAATGATTGCCGTAATTGTGGCCGTTGTTCTTGGAAGAAAAGTCAAAAAGGAGCAGAAGCAGATCGGCACGCTTGTCGCTTTTGGCTACCGGAAAAACGAAATTGTCCGGCATTACGCAATCTATGCGCTGATTCCGGGGGTGATCGGAAGTATAATCGGCATCCTTATCAGTTTATTTCTCGTAAAGCCGCTCGTCCTCTTGATCGCAGCGGATTTTGAGACGATTAATTTTGATATCCGGTTACACGTGCCGGCACTGATCATGGCACTTCTGATACCGTCGGCTTTGTATCTTCTTGCATCCCTGATCGCAGTCAGAAAGCTTCTTCGCAAAAATGCCATCCTCCTTCTTGCGGGAAATGCGGAAGGAAAGAAAAAAAAGAGCCGGTTATTAGTAGGCTGCAAAATATCTTTCCGCCGCAAATTTCTCATCCGAAATCTTCTTGCAAACAAGTCGAGAACTTTTGTCGTAATTATGGGCATGTGCGTCGGGGGATTCCTTTGTGCATTCGGATTTATCATGGTAGATTCATGCAATTATCTGATCCGGGAAGGTCTCGATGCTGCCGGACGGTATGAATATCAGTATGTACTGAATACGATAGAGACGAAGGCCGTATCCGGCGGCGAGCCTATGCTGACTTCACTTTTCGAAGCGAAGGGCAAAGACGACCTGTTCACATTGAGCGGTCTTGTGGAGAACCCGAAGAATCTGGCACTGCGCACGAAATCAGGTGAAGAGATCGAATATGGCAAATACTATTTCACTTCCAACGCAGCGGCCCTTTACGGTGTCAGCGCCGGAGATACATTCACCTTCGTCAACCTGCTGACAGCCGGGGAATATACGATTACGGTAAAGGACATTATTATAGACAACACCCAGTGCGCCCTGTATACAAGTTCCGCGGAAGCAGCAAGGCTCATGGGTCTTCCGGCTGGGAGTTATAACGTCGTCCTGTCAGATAAGGAACTTGACATTGATAAAAGCACGATTGCCGTCGAGCGTACCAAGACCGATATAAAGGAGCAGCTCGACTTTGGTATTGAACTGATGATGAAAATGATCTATATCTTTATTGTCCTGGGAGTCGTGCTCTGCATGATTTCCGTGTATCTGACAGTCAATATGCTGATTGAAGAAAACAGGCACAACATCTCCATGCTGAAAGTTCTCGGATATAAGACAAGGGAGATCAATCGGCTTGTCCTGTCCGTTAATCACATACTTGTTCCTATCAGTTTCGCGATATATATTTTCGCGGCCCTGCAGCTTAGCGGTCTTATGTTCAAGTCGTTTATTTCTGCATTCAACATATATATTGAGCCGGACATAACGGTTTCAAGCATGGGCATATGCCTGTTAATCCTCGCCGGCAGCTATTTTGCAGCACTGGCGATGCTCAGGAAAAAAGCATACCGCGTCGATATGGTGGAAAGCCTGAAGGATAACAGGGAATAAGGATTACAGACTTGTCCGTTCAGGCTCGGTATCACACAATTCAGCTTATGTATCCGATTTCGCGAGGCAACAGAATATACGAAAGTCCGGTGTATGGAGATTCCGCTGCAAAAAGAGTTTTTGCAGATCATGGTTTTGTTCTCGTAAAAATATACGCCAATAACTGCGCAGTGGTACAATATGCGGAAAAGGATTGGCTCGAGATTGCGTTTTAAAAATTATACGTGCGGAGGATACAAAAATGAGCAGGAAACCAGTTCTTGGAATCATCGGTTTTTCAGACGGGGACCCCGAAGTACATGAACAGCTGAAAGAAATTGTGCAGAAACAGGTTGACGTGATAGCTGAATCCCTCAGAAACGATGGCCGGGTTGATGTTATCGTTGCGGAAAATCTTGTGGCTTCTGTCAAATCGGCAAAGGAAGAGGCCGAGAAATTAAAGGCAAAAGGCGTTGATGCCACGATATTTTCATATGGAGTCTTTGCTTTCCCGAATTTTTCCGCTATTGCGGCACAGAATGGAAAGGGGCCGTTTCTACTGGCTGCGAACCTCAATCCCGACTGGCCCGGTATGGTAGCGATGCTCGCTGCAGGCGGGGCGCTCCATCACCTGGGCATCAATCACTTCCGCGCAGCCGGCGATTTCAGTGATCCGGTAATTCTGGAGAAGCTGGTTACTTTCGGGAAGTGCGCGAAGGTGGTATCCCGGCTGAACGGGCAGAAATACGGACTGATCGGCGGCCGCTCCCTGGGCATGTACAGTTCGACTGTATCCATGCAGGACTGGCAAAAAAAATTCGGAATTGACGTCGATCATATGGATCAGTCTGAAATTGTCCGCATCGCGGAGACAATTCCGGAGGAAGAAGTTGACAAGGCGCTGAAGTGGCTGACGGACAATGTTGCCGCGATCTACTATGATGACAACAAACTGACGCCCGACAAATTGAAGATGCAGATCCGGCACTATGAAGCGATCAAGAAACTTGTCAAGGACAATCAATACGATTTCATCGGCGTAAAGTGCCACTATGAGATGAGCCGTCATTACTGTACGGAATGTATTGCCGCTGCATTCTGCAACGATCCTTATGACTGGAACGGTCCGAAGGAGCCTGTGGTAATGGCCTGCGAAGCTGATTCCGATGCGGCACTGACGATGCAGATCCTGAAGCTCCTTACCGAAGATCCGGTTCTCTTTATGGATGTCCGGCACTATGATGAAGAATATGGGGTCATGGTATTCTGCAACTGCGGTTCGGAATCCACCTTCTACGCCGGCCGCAGCAGGGAAGATCCCCGTGAGAACCTGAAGAACGTCAAACTGTATCCTTGTCTCGACATTTACTCCGGCGGAGGATGCCACGTCAACTGTATGACGCGCCCTGGTGAGGCGACCATTGCAAGGCTCAACCGCACTGAAGGCAGATACAGGATGACGATCATCCCCACGGAATTCGTTACGCTTCCCGAGGAGAAAATGGCCGAGACCACAAAAGAATGGCCGCATGTTTTTGCGAAGCTGCCTTTCGACCACAACATTTTTCTCGATAAGTTCGACGCCAACCATTGCCATGCCGTGTATGGGAATCATGTTGAGGAACTGAAGATGGTTTGCGAAATGATGGACATAGACGTAGAGATGCTTGGTTAAAGCCCGGAAGATGATCTTCATCTGCATTCGTGCAGAATGAAGAAATGAAGGAGATATCGCACATGATGACATTTGATCTGAACAATGTGGATGTACAGGCATTTATCAGGGCACTGGATTCCTGCAAAGGAGATGTCTTGCTCATCACGGAGGAAAATGACCGCTATAATCTCAAAAGTAAATTGAGTCTGATGGCAGGAATTATGAAGCTCATAGAGGATGGCAGGATTATAAACGCAAAAATCTGCTGCAGCAATACAGAGGATGAGTCTATGCTGCTCCGGCTCAATATATTCGGTCCGGGCACCGGAGCGAATATCGAATAAATTCGTCATTTCACAGCAGATTAACATGTAAAAAGCGGCAGATGCGCAAGTGACTATTCAATCACTTTTGCTCTGCCGTTTTTTTTGCGTTATTGAAAAATAATTGTACGGGCGGGGTACCTCCCTGATAATATTTGACAATTAGATGTAATGGATAATATTATAAATGGTCAAAAATAATTGACAAATAGTTCAAAACAGATCATACTTAATCTAGAAATGAATGCTGATTTATTGGAGGACTACTATTTTACAAAAAATAAAGCAATAAGCATAACAAAGGCAATTCCCCCATTCGTTACGAACCGCCGCGCGGTTTGTTATTTCCGCTTCCGGTGTAAGTACAGCTGCTTAGTGATTGTGAATGCAGGTTTTTCTTTTTTTGCATGGAGGTAGATTCATATGGGTAAAGCTGTAGGTATTGACCTGGGAACAACCAACTCTGTTGTATGTGTTTTGGAGGGCGGTAAACCGGTTGTTATTGTCAACGCGGAAGGCGGAAGAACGACGCCGTCCGTAGTAGCATTTACTAGCAAAGATGAACGGCTGGTGGGCCAGGTAGCACGCCGGCAGGCTGCGATGAATCCCGAAAACACATTGTATTCCGTGAAGAGATTTATCGGCCGCCGTTTTTCTGAAGTTGTAGATGAAAGAAAGCTGGTCCCTTATAAAGTTGTCGAGGGTCCGAACGATTCCGTGCGGTTTGACATACGCGGCAAACTATATTCGCCCGAAGAAATTTCGGCTGTCATTCTCAAAAGAATGGTGGATGACGCTTCTAAATATTTGGGAGAGAAGATAACCGATGCGATTATTACCATTCCGGCATATTTTAACGACGCACAGAGACAGGCCACCAAAGACGCCGGCAAAATTGCGGGGCTCAACGTCCTGCGTATCATTAATGAGCCTACGGCAGCCGCACTGGCGTATGGCATGGATAAGAAAAAGAACGAGACCATCCTGATTTTTGACCTTGGCGGCGGCACTTTTGACGTGTCCATTCTCGATGTCGGTGACGGCGTTTTTGAAGTGAAAGCAACGAACGGCGATACGCATCTGGGCGGAGACAACTATGATAAAGCCGTGGTTGACTGGCTGGCAGGTGAATTTAAAAAGGATTTCGGATTTGATCTGCGGCAGGACAAACAGGCACTGCAGCGCCTGACTGAGGCAGCAGAAAAGGCCAAGATCGACCTGTCAAGCGTATTGGAAACACAGATTAATCTTCCTTTTATCACTGCTGATGCCAATGGCCCCAAGCATCTTGATATGAAGCTGACCCGCGCAAAATTCGACGATCTGACTCACGATCTGGTGGAAAGGTGCAGAAAGCCGGTCCTCAATGCTCTGGAAGACGCTAAATATACAAAAGATGATATCGATGAAGTGATTCTGGTTGGCGGATCGACACGTACTCCATCTGTTCAGAAATTAGTCCGTGAACTGATTGGCGGGCGTGAACCGAACCAAAGTGTTAACCCGGATGAAGTGGTAGCAGTCGGTGCGGCTATTCAAACCGGAGTTTTGACCGGCGAAGTCAAAGATATCCTGCTCCTGGATGTAACCCCGCTTTCCATGGGTGTGGAAACTCTTGGCGGAGTTATGTCGAAGATCATCGAGCGGAATACGACGATTCCTGTTAAGAGAAGCCAGATTTTTTCGACAGCTGAAGATAACCAGCCGGCTGTTGACATCAACGTGCTGCAGGGTGAAAGAGAACTGGCAAGGGATAACCGTTCACTTGGGCAGTTCAAGCTCGACGGAATACCGCCGGCGCCGCGCGGAGTTGTGCAGATTGAAGTGACTTTTGATATCGATGCCAATGGAATCCTGAAAGTCAGTGCAAAGGATCAGGCAACCAATAAGGAGCAGACCGTGACCATTTCCGGGTCCACAAGTCTGGACAAATCGGAAATCAACAGGATGATTCAGGACGCCGACGCCCACGCAGCCGAGGATAAGATAAACCGCCAGAAAGTGGAAGTGCGAAATACTGCAGATTCGACTGTCTATCAGGTTCAGCGGCAGCTTAATGAATTAGGAAGTCAATTACCGCCGCATGAGAAAGCCCGCATTGAGCAGCTCCTGTCCGAGACAAAGCAGTCACTGAAAGACGATGCTTCCGTTGACCGCCTCCGCTCGCTCACAAGCGATCTGAACCAGGCAGCCTGTGCGTTTGGTGCCTGTACCAAACCGGATTCGCAGCCAAGCGTAAGCAAAACGACTCCCGAATCAGATAACCCGGATGATGTGATTGATGCAGATTTTACCGAAAAGTAATTCGGATGAACAAGCAGACCCGGAATGCCGGATTTTGCATATGCAATCGGTCATCCCGGGTTTCATGTGTGGGGGCTGATTAAATGGGTACACCCTATAAAGATTACTATAAAATTCTGGGAGTGGACCATAAAGCCACGGACGCGGAAATTAAGGCAGCTTTTCGAAAAGCTGCCCGGAAGTACCACCCTGATCTTCATACCAAAAGTGATAAGGCTGAGGCGGAAGAAAAATTCAAAGAAATCAATGAAGCATATACCGTGCTGGGCGATCCGGAAAAACGATCCCAATATGACCTGCTTGGTACAAACATACAAAACGGGCAGGAGTGGCAGCCTTCTCCCGACATGGGAGGATACGAAAGCCGCTCCTGGGGTCAGACGGATGCCGATGGTTTCAGTGATTTTTTCGAAAGTCTGTTCGGAAGGCAGATGCCCGGAGACAACCGCGGGAGACCCGGGAAGACAAGAAGTACGCGCGGACAGGACCTGGACAGTGAACTTGAACTGACTCTTGAAGAAGCCTTTCACGGCGGTAAGAAATCACTTCAGTTTTCTTTCCGGAGCTTATGCCCGTCCTGCGGAGGAACCGGTATGTCCGATCAGAAATTATGCCCGAAATGCGGGGGGACCGGAAGCAGGACTGCTGTCAGGACACTTGATGTGAATATTCCTGCTTATATCAGGGACGGCAGTAAAATCCGCCTGAAAGGCCAGGGAGGGGAAGCACCTTCTAATGGAACTCCGGGCGATTTGCTGCTTACGGTTAAGATTATGCCGAATTCCAATTTTACACTGAACGGCAGCGACCTCGAAACGGTTATTAAGATCAGACCAGAACAGGCGGTACTGGGCGGCCAAATCCCTGTGCCTGCAATGGACGGTGAAGTGATTCTTACGGTGCCTCCCATGATTCACAGCGGTAAAAAGCTGAGGATGCGGTCAAAGGGTTGGCTTGGGAAAGACGGAAATCGCGGCGATGAGATTGTTAAGGTAATGATTGATATTCCTCGATCTCTCAGCCCTGCTGAACAAGAGCTCTACCAAAGCCTGGCCAGGCTTGAAAAAGAGGTGCATAAATCATGAAAAAGTATTACTTACAGGTATTTTATCAGGATTTGGTTTCCGAAAGCCAAACATCCAGAGTCCTGCTTGACGACTTGCCGTTTCAGCCTCTGCTGCTCGAGAGAATAGCTGCTTTAGGAGTCATTGAACCCAGAAACCGTACGATAACGCTGAAGGAAGTCGACAAAGTCAGCAGAATTCTGCGGATCAGACAAACTTTCGGCGTGAATATATCCGGAGCAGCGATTATTGTTGATCTCCTTGACAGAATGGAAGAAAAGGAAGAATTACTCAGTCACCGAAGCGGCGGCTGAGCTGCCGTTCCGAAATTTTGCATTTTAATATACAGTAAGGCTGAAAATCTATAGATGGACGGAGGGAGCCATATGGACCTGAACCGTTTAACACAGAAATCTCAGGATGCACTGCACGATGCAGAAACAAAAGCAATCAAGTACGGAAATACGGAAATAGATGTCGAGCATCTGCTCGCTGCACTTCTGGAGCAGGAGGGGGGACTTGTGCCCCGGCTTTTAGAGTCGATGGATATTGATCCGGAGAATTTTCTTCAGGAAGTGGAAAGAATTCTGGAAAAAATGCCGAGGATGTCGGGACCGGGCCGGGAACCGGGAAAGATCTATGTATCAAGGTCAATGGATCATGTCCTGGTAAAGGCTGAGGATGAATCCAAACAAATGAAAGACGAGTATATATCTGTCGAGCATCTTTTCCTGGGGATTCTGGACGAGACGCAGAACGTGCAGCTTCGTAAACTTTTTCAGACATTTCAGATCACAAAGGAGAAGGTGCTTCAGGTATTGACCCGCGTCCGCGGTAATCAGCGCGTGACCAGCAATTCACCGGAAGATACCTATGAAGCGCTGACAAAATACGGAACGGAACTTGTTGAAGATGCCAGACGTAATAAGCTGAATCCGGTTATTGGCCGTGACGAGGAAATTCGCCATGTTATACGGATTTTGTCCAGACAGACGAAGAATAATCCGGTTCTTATCGGTGAGCCTGGCGTCGGCAAGACCGCCATCGTGGAAGGTCTTGCCCAACGCATTGTCCGGGGAGACGTACCCGAAGGTCTGCGGGATAAGAAAATCTTCTCGCTGGACATGGGTTCCCTGGTCGCAGGCGCCAAATACCGCGGTGAATTTGAAGAGCGGCTGAAAGCTGTCCTGCAGGAAATCAAGAACAGTGACGGCAGAATTCTGCTTTTCATCGATGAAATACACAATATCGTCGGCGCCGGCAGGGCGGAAGGATCTATGGATGCCGGTAATATGCTCAAGCCGATGCTTGCAAGGGGCGAACTGCACTGCATAGGTGCAACGACCCTGGACGAGTATCGGAAAAACATTGAGAAGGATGCCGCCCTTGAAAGGAGATTTCAGCCTGTACTTGTTGAAGAACCCGGCGTAGGAGATACGATATCCATTTTACGCGGCCTGAGAGAACGGTTTGAAGTATTTCATGGAGTGAAAATCCATGACAATGCTCTGGTTTCGGCTGCCGTGTTATCCAATCGCTATATCTCCGACCGGTTCCTTCCGGATAAGGCAATTGATTTGATAGACGAGGCGTGTGCACTGATCCGTACGGAAATGGACTCGCTTCCCGCAGAACTCGATGAAGTTTCAAGACGGGTGATGCAGCTGGAAATTGAAGAAGCGGCGCTTAGAAAAGAGACGGATCAGGCAAGCAAGGACCGATTAAACAGCCTGCAGAAAGAACTGGCTGACTTGAAGGAAAAAATGACCGCAATGACTTCTAAGTGGGAGAATGAAAAGAAAGCGATTCATCACGTGGGAGCATTGCGGAAGGAGCTGGAGCAGACACATCAGCAGATTGAATTAGCGGAACGGGAATATGATTTGAACAAGGCGGCGGAACTCAAATTCGGACGTCTTCCGGAACTGGAAGCGGAGCTGAAAACAGAAGAAGAAAAACTTCGCTCCAAATCGAATGAATCGCCGCTGCTGCGGGAAGAAGTTGACGAAGAAGAGATTGCCCGCATAATTTCCCGCTGGACGGGAATTCCTCTTGCAAAACTGGTGGAAGGCGAACGGGAGAAAATTCTTCATCTGGGTGAGATTTTACATCGCAGGGTTATCGGCCAAAATGAAGCAGTGGACCGTGTGACCGATGCAATTCTCCGGGCACGGGCCGGTATAAAGGACCCCAGAAGGCCGATCGGATCATTCATTTTCCTTGGCCCGACTGGAGTCGGAAAGACAGAGCTCGCAAAAACCATTGCGGCGAGTCTTTTTGATTCAGAGAAAAATTTGATCCGGATTGACATGAGTGAATATATGGAAAAACACGCCGTGTCCAGAATGATCGGCGCTCCGCCCGGATATATCGGTTATGACGAAGGCGGACAGCTGTCGGAAGCCGTGCGGAGAAAGCCGTATTCCGTTATTTTGTTTGACGAAATTGAAAAAGCGCACGCGGACGTATTTAATGTGCTGCTGCAAGTGCTCGATGACGGGCGGATCACCGATTCCCACGGCCGCACGGTGGACTTTAAGAACACGATAATCATCATGACATCCAATATCGGATCCTCATACCTGATGGAAGGAATAGACCGAACCGGTAAAATTTCCGATAAAGCAAGGGAACAGGTAATGGCAGAACTTCGTATGCAATTTCGTCCGGAATTCCTGAACAGGGTTGATGACATTATCTTCTTTAAGCCCCTCAATGTGGAAGAAATAGGCGGCATTGTACATTTGATGATTGAGGAACTGAAAAAACGCCTGGAGGATCACAAAATAGCCATTCAGCTCACGCAAACGGCCGTTGATTACATCGTCCGGGAAGGGTTTGACCCGGTATATGGGGCAAGGCCGTTGCGAAGGTTCATCCAGCAGCATATTGAGACGCTCATTGCGAGATCGATGATTGGCGGAGAGATCATGGATGGTTCCGAAATTACCATTGACAGTAATGAAGAAGGACTGCATCTGAGCTGGAAAAATCGCGCTGAATAAAGGAGAAGGGGGTTAAATGACCCCCGCCGTCATCTGAAAAAGTACTGTTTACAGACAAATTTCCATCCCTGCCTCACTGCTGGTGCCCTCAAAAAGGACATCTCCATGCCGGCTGACAAGCTTGACCGATACAAGGGCCGTAATGCTTTCGATGATTTCCCTGTCCATTAAACCGTCGACAGGGGCTCGAAGCTTTCCGCCTCCCGACATTTTTGCTTCAAAGATAAGGCTGCCTGCGGGACCCGTTAATGCACCGGCACATGTACCGGCAGCCGGATCAACCCGCCAGCCCGAAAGCCGGGAGCGGTTATACGTTGCGAACCGGACATTGATATTGCTGAAATTTGTAAAATATGCGAAAAATCCCGGAAATTCCATGCCGAGAAATGGAATGCGTGCCTGTGAAAATACAAAGGATGCACCCTGCGGTTTGAAATGGCTGGCCTGGAGCCACAGATATGTGCGCGGAAAAGACCGGCCGTAGTCTTTTTCTATATAGCCGACGCCGTCGGTGAAGTCCATGATCTCGCCGTCAAGTTCAATCGTTCCCTGCAGACGGTGGTACAGATGAATAATGCCGTGATAGCATTCCATGAAAGGAACAAATGTGAAGGGTCCCATGATTCCGGGGCTGAACCGGCTGGTCGGAAAGAGATGAATGTCCGTAAAAGTTAAAGTGCCTTTCATGCGGCCTTCGCAGGAAGCGATGTCGAGCGACAATCCATCCGGTCCGAATGTGTTTTTCCCGACAGACACTTCGAAATGATCCGGCGGTGAGCGGAAATCCGCATACGGAAAATGATAATACCAGGTCTTCCCGGAGACGGCATTGATTACCTGGACAAAGGAATGCCTCTTTCCCTCCGGATCTATGGCCATTCCCGGAATAACCGCGATTGCATGCTTCCTGTCGGCGCTGATGCACTTGAAGTACCAGCCCTCGAAATACCGTTTTTTACGATTGCTTCCCTGGAAGAATGCCGTATTTCTCATTTATACACACCCCCTCGTCTTCTTTATCTACATTGTACTCCTGGTTAATGCAGAGTATATCGACAGCGATATCTGCAAGACACAGGTACTTACTGCTTAAGGATGGCGCATGATAGATGAGAGGGCGGTTGATTGAATTCAGGTATTTATGTTGTATTTCCATGATCAAATCTGCTACAGTTATTTTACTAACTAAATAGATTGGAGCCCCAAAATGCCGCAGCTGACTACACCACTGATGAACAGCAAATTAAAATTACACAACCGCATTATTATGCCGCCGATGGCGACTGCAAAAACCGATGCAAACGGCAATATATCTGATGCAATTTTGGATTACTACAAGGAAAAGTCACAGGGAGGCTGTATTTCTCTGATTATTGTGGAACACAGTTATGTTGACGCAGACGGAAGGGCCAGGGATCAGCAGATTTCTATCGCTGATGACAGTGTTATTGAGCCTCTGAAACACCTGGCCGACGTGGTTCATAGCAACGGTTCAAAGGCTGCCATGCAGATTAATCATGCGGGCAGTGCAGCCTTAATAAGCGTAGGTTCAGGAATTGTGGGGCCTTCTGCTGTTCCTCATCCAAAAGCGAAAACCGTTCCCTCTGCTCTTACAACACCGCAGATTCATAAAATTATTGACGAGTTTCGTGCTTCCGCCGTCCGCGCACAAAAAGCGGGCTTTGATGCTGTCGAAATTCATTCTGCACACGGGTATCTTTTGAATCAGTTTTATTCGCCGCTTACCAATCAGAGAACGGATGAGTACGGCGGCAGTCTTCCTGACAGAATTCGTATTCATATTGAAATTATTCAGTCAATCCGGCATGCAGTAGGCCCTGACTTCCCGATTATGCTTCGTTTGGGCGGTTCCGATTATATACCTGGCGGAAGCACAGTCGAAGACAGTGTCAATGCAGCTATTGCATTCGAAAAGGCCGGTGTAGATGTTCTTGATATTTCAGGCGGGTTTTGCGGTTATATGAATCCAAACTCAGAAGCTGCAGGATATTTTTCGGATGTATCTTCACCTGTAAAACAAGCCGTGTCCATTCCCGTCATTTTGACCGGGGGAATTACAACAGCACAGCAGGCCGAAGAACTGTTGTCCTGCGGGGCTGCCGATTTAATCGGTGTAGGCAGAGCCATGCTGAAGGATTCAGACTGGGCTGCTAAAGCAGTAAAATCTTTCATGTGAATCAAAAGAGAGACGCGCCCGGACTAAATCCCGGCGCGTCTCTCTTTTCAGGTAACAAAGCTCTTATTCCGCCTTCTTCTCATCAAGTGCGGCAATAGTTTCAAGCAATCTTTGTTTATATTTATAAATATCGTCGGGATCATCAATGACAATCCGGTCTTCTTTACCGTCCTGAATAAAACAAAAAGCTTTCTTTTTGTCGGTATAACGTAATCTGCAAATCCATTTGTTATGTTTTCCCTCTGTCCCGTCAAGCGTGATACCATAATAATTTATCGTGTCTTTGCCAATAATTCTTTTAGGTGAAACCACTTCAGATGATATGGCCTTGACTATTAAAAATGAGGCTAATTCATCTTCAGTTGTAATGACTTTGCTTTCTTCACCGACAACTTCTTCAAGAATTTGCGGTTGCTGGTCGAACTCGCTGCTGCTCTTTTCTGCTTTAAGAGCATTAGAAATTTTATCGTTCATCATCTCGCTGATGTAGTTGTTAATTGTCTTCTTAACGATCGGCTTAAACTTCTCGATTACCGCTTGCGTCATGCGCATGCCTGTAAAACTTTTTACAACGTGAACAGTAAAATCGTCTGTCGGATCCTTAATCTGTTGCTCAAACCACTTTCTTATTTCGTACGAATATTTCAATTCCGACGCGGCATTAAATATAGTTGCCTCATCAAAGGCCGTCTTTGTAAACTTCTTTAATTCAGGAATCAAGCTTTCTTTTATGTCCAGGAGATCGATTTCCAGAAATGGTTTTTCATCCATCTTGTTGGCTTCTTCTAAATCGGTATAGAATTTGTAAAGAATGCCGTTTGTTAAAATTCCAAACCTTGCCTTCGTAGTGGTGAAGTATCGAAACAACTGACCGCTGTGTGTGGTTAAATTATCATCAATGCCCTTTGCTTCAACCAGCATGCATATTTTATCGTTCAAACAAATAGCGTAGTCTACCTTTTCACCTTTTTTAATGCCAACATCAGCTATAAATTCGGGCTTAACTTCAAGAGGATTAAAAACGTCATAACCAAGCAGCTGAAAGAAGGGCATAATAAGTGCGTTCTTTGTGGCTTCCTCGGTTGGCAAATGTTCTCTAAGCTGTTTGATTCTTTCTGAAAATTGTTTAATTTGATCAATAAAATCCATCCTTCTGCCTCCTGTTATTTGCTTTCAATTAGCCGATACGAATAGAATGTTTTCAATATTTAACATTATAATCTTATTCTATCACTATAAAATTTATTCTATTGCATAACTCAATTAAAAATAGTCACATATGCAGGATGGAAAGAGAATTTGTCCCGTGTTCAAATTATCATAACAGGGATGGTAAATATGCTGATATACTGAAGCTGACAGGAAGAACAGGGAACAAACGGAGGAATTACTATGAAATTCTGCTGGGTTACCATTAACGTCAGGGATATGTCCGAATCCATCAAATTTTATGAAGAGATCGTCGGGCTTCCGGTCATGAGCCAGATTCCCGCAGGACCGGATACGGAGATTACTTTCCTCGGGACCGGGGATACGCAGATCGAGCTGATGTATCATGCCGGAAGGCAGGAAGTAACGATCGGCAGGGATATCTCGATTGGATTTGAGGTGCCTTCACTCGACGGGCTGACCGCAATCCTGAATGAGAAGGGCATCGCCATTAAAGACGGCCCGATTCAGCCAAATCCGTTTATGAAGTTCATCTTCGTAGAGGACCCCAACGGTGTAAGAATTCAATTCGTCGAACGTAAAAAATGAACCGGGGTGGTGCGGTATGGAAGAGCAGCTTATTGCCCCCTGCGGGATGAACTGCGCACTGTGTGTCAGTTACCTTGCGATGAAGAACGATCTGCAGAAGAAGGGGTTCAGCAGGAAATACTGCGCAGGCTGCCTGCCCCGCGGCAAGAACTGCACCTTCATGAAGGGAAGCTGCGAACGGCTTGGGAGCGGGCTTGTCCGGTTTTGCTTTGAATGCGGTGATTTCCCTTGCCGGCGCCTGAAGAGCCTGGATAAAAGGTACCGCACCCGGTATCACATGAGCATGATAAATAACCTCGAGTATATCAGGGAACACGGTACTGTCGGATTTCTCAAAAAAGAAGAAGAGAAATGGCGCTGTTCTAGGTGCGGCGGCACGATTTGCTGCCACAACGGACTCTGCCTCCAATGCGATCTGGAAAAGATGCGCGAAAACAGGAAATACCGATGGGAAGGGGAGGAATAATTCTCCTTCCGAAAAACATTCGAAAAAAGAAGCAGACGGAATGTCGGGTTTTGCTGCCCGGTTCCGTCTGCTTTTTCCGTTCGTTTATAAATAGTTTAAGGCTTAATCGAAATATTCCTGCCCCAGGAGATCTGCAGCAAGAAGTGCATCGTACAGCTGATCGGGAGTCACATCCCCGGGCATGTTGTGGATTGATTCACCCGGAGCGCAGGCCTTCTCAGCGGCGATGCGGACTCGCGCCATATCTGTGATGCCGATTTCCTTAAGGGTTACAGGGAGACCGACGGAATAGCAGAAATCCATGACCTCTGCAATCTCTTCCTCGGGAGCATTCTCGAGAATGAGCTGAGCTATTGTACCATAAGCGACGATGGGGCCGTGCATGGCAGCCTCGCACTCAGGCAGCGCCGTGCATCCGTTGTATACGGAGTGGGCCACGGCGAGACCGCCGTTGTCGGCACCGACACCGCTCAGGTATGTATTTGCCTCGATGATCGATTCTAAGGCCGGCGTCACAAGATGCTTTTCGCAGGCAAGCTTAGCCTGGTATCCGCACTTAAGAAGCGTCTTGTAGCACAATTCGCAGAGAGCCATGGCAGACAGCGAGATGCCTCCGTTTTCGAGGCTCGGGGAATCGGTCCGGACACATGCCCTCGCTTCAAAATAGGTACCGAGAGCGTCTCCCATACCGGCCACCAGGAACTTCGTCGGAGCATTCGCGATAACTTCGCTGTCCACGATGACGGCTTCCGGATTCTTCGGATAGAAAATGTATTTGTCAAAGGAGCCGTCGTCGTTATAAATGACGGAGAGACCTGTGCAGGGTGCATCGGTCGCTGCAACCGTCGGGATGACTGCGACAGGGCACTTTTCATAATATGCGGTAGCTTTGGCTGTGTCGATGGCAGACCCGCCGCCGACGCCGACAACGACCTGAATCTTCTCGTCGCGGACGATCTTCTGCATTTTTGCAATCTCTCCGTTGGAGCTGATTCCGCCGAAGATCTCAAAATGGAGTCTGCTGTCCGTACCTTCGAAGCTCTTCTCGATCTTTTCTTTGCAGGATTTGTATCCGCTGTTGCTGCAGATAAACAGGAATGATGAACCGAGGTCCTTTGTCTCACCGTAAAAGTTCAGGAGTGCGCCTTTTCCCTGTACATATTTCTGCGGCGCCCGGATTAATTTCATAACAGCCATGTGAAGCCTCACTTTCCTTACATACATGTCGAATTTCCGTTTGGCAATCTCTGCGGAAGCAAAGATGACGCTTCCCGAAAAACCGCTGTAATTTACAATCTAGTCAGTAAACAATTATCGATATAATTATATCGCATCTACGTTTTATGTCAAGATTACATACGGATTACATACGGAAATTACATACGGAAATTATGATACAAAGCTTTCGGCGGATAACCGCATAATTTTGTCAGGATATACAACAGGACATCAGTATATAAATCCCAGCAGAAACAAAAACGGGTCTGTTCTTATCATGAGTAATGAGGCATCATAGTAAATAGATAAGCGGGATTCGGAAGAGGCATCTTCAACTGAATACTTGCATGTAGAAACGCATTTATAGAGACGGTGACAGAGATGAGTAATTTACTCGATGGGCTTAATGAGCAGCAAAAACAAGCCGTTACGGCAACGGAAGGATTTATCCGGGTCATCGCAGGTGCGGGTTCGGGTAAGACGCGGGCGCTTTCCCATCGTTTTGCGTATCTTGTTAATGAAATCGGTATGATGCCGTCCAATATTCTCTGCGTTACCTTCACCAATAAGTCAGCCAATGAGATGAGGCAGCGGATCCGCCGCCTCACAGGTGACAACGATACGGGTTATATCAGCACTTTTCATGGATTTTGCGTGTCTGTTTTACAGGAGGACATACATGCCGTGCAGTATCCGAAGAGCTTTCTGGTTCTGGATAACTCGGATATTGATTCGATACTGAAGATCATCTATGAAGAACGCGGACTTACACTGCGTCATATGACATTTTCCAAAGCAAGGGATATGATCGAAATCCGTAAGATACTTAAAGAACCGGCCTATTACGAATATATGATCGCGCTGCCGCTCGATGAGCTCAAACAGAAATATATGAGCGCCGTGGAGACAAGCGATGTTATCTTCTACGGGTATCTATACCAGCAGAAGAAATGTTTTGGCCTCGATTATAATGACCTGATCAAGTATGTTCTGTATATCTTCAGCATAAACGATGATATCCGGCTGAAGTGGCAGAAGCGGCTGGCATATATCATGGTCGACGAATATCAGGATATTGACGATCTTCAGTATCGTCTGATGAAAGTTCTGTGCGGATACCATAATAACCTGTTTATTGTGGGAGACCCGGATCAGACGATTTACACATGGCGAGGGGCCAGTGTCCGGTTTATTCTGGATTTCGATAAGGAATTTCCCAATGTAAAAACAATTATGATGAACACGAATTACCGCTCCACTCCGCAGATTGTTTCGGCTGCCAACTCGCTGATAGCAAACAACAAAAACCGTGTAAAGAAGGATCTGATTTCCGTACTTCCGGACAGTGTTCCCGTCGTATACCACCACGCTAAAACATCGGAGGCGGAAGCGGTATGGATTGCGAAGCAGATCAGGGAACTTGCCGAACAAGACGTAAGCTTAAGCGACGTTGCCATTCTGTATCGTGCGCATTATTTATCCAGAAGTTTGGAAGAGGTATTTTTGAAGGAAGAGCTGCCTTACACGATATACAGCGGTACGCAGTTCTTCGGTCGGATGGAGATCAAGGATGCCCTTTCATATCTTCGTCTGATAGCGTACCGGGATGACTTATCCTTCCTTCGGGTCGCAAACGTACCCAAGCGCAACATTGGTGACCGAAGGATGAAATTCCTGCGCAATTATGCGGATCAGAACCGGTGCACACTTTATGAAGCACTGAAAAGAACAATCGATGATGAGACATTTAAGGGTACGCTGGGCAGGCGGTTTATTGCTCTCGTAGAGCGCTATTCAGCTGATTATCAGAATCACCCGATCTCGGAAATGATGAGCGCACTCCTTGATGAGAGCGGCTATGAAGCCATGCTGCGGACAGAAGGCAGCCAGGAGCGGCTCGATAATCTGGCTGAACTGAAGCAGTCAATCTATGTATATGAGACTTCCTGCGGGGTGGAGAGCACACTCGAAGACTATCTTGCACATGTTGCCATGCTGACCAATACCGATGCAATGTCTGCTAAAAACGCGGTTAAGCTGATGACCGTCCATTCGGCCAAGGGTCTGGAATTTCCCTATGTCTTTATCTGCGGTCTTGATGAAGGCATTTTTCCGTCCAAAAAAACAGCAACCCTTGCGGGCATGGAGGAAGAACGCCGGCTGGCGTTTGTTGCATTTACCCGTGCGCAAAAGGCGTTGTTTCTGACCGATTCGGAGGGGCGAAACCTTGATGGATCGTATCGCTTTCCGTCGCGTTTCATCCTGAATGTCGATAAAAGCCTTTTGGCTTACACGGATGAACTGGACGAGACGCTGATCAGCGAAACGAACTGGAATGTCACAAGCAGTGAAAAGCTGATGGAAGCAGCAGTTGCGGCCCCCTCTTTCCGGCCCGGCGACCGGATTGTGCACGGTATCATGGGCGCCGGAGAAATAATGGATATTGACCGGGATCATGCTGCATATGTGATTCGGTTTGACGGTCTCGAGACGGATCGGAAAATCAGTTTTAAGGCAAATCTGGAAGCTGAAAATTGATATGAAATAGATTTCGATCAGGCCCGATGGCGTGAATGACTTTCGTCGCTGATGATAAAGACCAGAAGCATCCAACCGGGTATATATGATCCCCAGATAATATTTTGCATCCATGGGACAAATTGCCCGGCACAGGCAGGATAAATATTGGAGAAAGCAACGCCAAGATCACAGATGAACATCAGGGATGCTGAAAGGGCAATGATATAGGCAAGAGATTTTTTATAATATCCCCGGAATATGGTACAAATGGCTGACCAAACCATATATCCCAAAACAATTCCAAAAATCAAAATGCCAATCAGCAGCATTCCGTTCAAATAAGGCAGCAGTGAAACCAGGACGCAGGCACAAATGCATGTGATGATTATGGCTGTTATTACTTCGGCTTTGCCCAACTTAAAGTTCTTCTGATAAGCAGCAATAAGGCACAGATAGGCCAAAAGAAATCCAATAGGTCCGAACGGCACCCGATTCAAATCATACGAATATAGATTTATATGATTCGTAGGATCTGCGCCGAAAACCAGGAAGAAATCAGCAAAAACAATAAAAAGAAAGGATGCAGCCATCCACTTTTGCTCATGCGTCTCTTTTTTGATGAACAAAGCCGTAAAGCAGAGCGTCAGCATAACGCTGTATTTCAAGAAATTCACCGGATCTGCACCTGCATAGAGATGATCCAGAAGGAGAATCACCAGCGTTAATGGCAGGTAAATCACCGGCAGGACCTTTTGAACATTGTTTGTTTTCATACAATATCCCAGTGGCTCCTTTATCCGCATTTTATGCCTGCTTATTCTTGTTTTGTACAGACAGATTATCTCATATTATTAAAGCATGCAAACGTACATCAAATGAAATGATATATAATGACACAGTAAGGTAAAAAGATGCTGAAGCGGAAAGGGTGATCATGCGATGACCGATAAATCGTGGAAACTCGTTTCCTTTCTCTTGCTTTTCAGTGGAATCGGAAGTGCGGCGGTGCTTGCCGCGCATGTCATGATCGGCGGAATTCTTGACCCGCGTTATAACCAGACTGCAAATTCAATCAGTGCGCTGACACAAACCGGTGCGCCGAATCAGGAGATCCTGCAGCCGTTGCTGTCTATATATGCGGGTCTTTATATCGTTTTCTCTGTCCTGCTTGTTATTCTTTTACGAAAAAAGGCAAATAGGATCATGAGGGCAGGATCCATTTTTATGGCACTATCTGCGGTTGTCGCGACAGTCGGGTTTGGTCTGTTCCCGTTTGAGGGTGGAGACGTCGGCATGACATTTCAAAACAGAATACACACAGGCATAGTTATTACACTCGCTGTTCTTTTAACCGGCGCGCTTATGCTTATCGCTGCCGGCTGCAGGAGAACGGTCCGGTATCATAAATTTGCCGTCTATCTGTGGATTCTTGCAGGTATATTTGCATTTGCCTGCGCGATGACAATACCTCTGGTCTTCTGCGAAAGCACATTCATAGGGCTGACAGAAAAAGTCGGCGTCGGGACGCTGCAGCTGTATATCTGTTCGCTGTCCATCTGCTTCACAAAATCCGGGATCTTTCGTCTGCATGCAGATACTTTGTCTCGCTGAAGAAAAGATTGCATCCGTATATTCCTGCCAAGCTGTAAAATTCTGAATCAACGAATTGTGTCTGGCAGGACGAAATTCCAACCGGCAATATTCGAATTATTTCTTGTAATACTTAATAAATTATCTTAGTCTTATCATATTGCGAATGAAGCACAAGCTATGGACGAATAACGTACCGGAAAATATTACCTGCACGTCTTTTCACATCTTCACAAGCGAACAGAAGCTGTCTGCGGAAGAATTCAACAGGTCGAAAAGGCTGACGAGACCGATTTCTGCAGAAGAAGGGACTCAGATGGACACGAAAACCAGGGAATCAAAAGAGACATACAATAAGAAAGCAAGAAAGTACGAGAAGACCTTCGACGGGAAGTATACGTTATCCTTTAACCGTTACCTGTGCGAATATGTGCCGCTCAAAGATCAGAATCGAATTCTTGATATCGCCTGCGGAAACGGACGACTCTTGAAAATGATTGCCCAAAAGACGAACGTCGAGGCGTTCGGAATTGATATTTCCGACGAAATGGTAAATGTAGCTCGGGAAGAGAATCGCGATATGACTTTTTTCGTATCGGAGGCGGACAAAACGCCGTTCGAGGACAGCTTTTTCGATGCGATTACCGTGTGCTGCGCGTTTCATCATTTTGTCGATCCGGAAGCTTTTCTGGAGGAAGCACATCGGATATTGAAGCCGCAGGGGCGTCTTTATATCGCGGATCCGACGGCACCGGGTACGCTTCGCCGCATCGAGAATTTCTATTTTCCGAGACTCAGGACCGGGGATGTGCGAATTTATAGCCCTGCGGAGATGCAGATATATTTTGATCGAGCGAATTTTCACGGCTTTTCCTGTAAGACGGACGGATTTAGAATGGTTGCTGAAGGTTTTCGCACATAAAGAAGCACGAATGCGAAGAACGGCCGTATTTGCCGACAGAAAGCAGGTATAGTTATATGAAAGATCGGATCAGGAGCATTGTTTTAGCAGAGGGAGCCGATGTTTGCGGGATTTCCCATGTCAATCGATTTGCAGATATGCCGGAAGGTTTCTCCCCGCTGGACATCTGGGCGGATTGCCGCTCGGTGGTCGCTTTTGGCACAGCGCTTCCGAAGGGATTGACCGCTGTGGACTCGAGGCTGATATATGAGCATTTCAACACGGAAGCCTGCGGAATTGTCGATCGGATATGTCTGGCGAGCGTAAGAAAAATTGAGAGGGAACTGCAGTGTTTGGCCGTGCCGATTCCATGCGACGTACCGTATGACTGCTGGGATGAAGAGACGATGACCGGGAAAGGCATTCTTTCCATGCGGCATTCGGCTGTGAGGTGCGGCTTGGGAACCATCGGAAAAAGCTCGCTGCTGCTCAATCCGGAATACGGAAATATGCTTGTTATCGGGGCGTTTCTTCTGAATATCGCTCTGGAGTCCGACCCGCTTAGCGAAGATATCTGCTTGCAGAATTGTTCAAAATGCATCAGTGCGTGCCCCGCTCATGCGATTTCAGACAGACATGTAAACCAGGCGCTTTGCAGGCCCACTGCATATGGAAATACGAAACGCGGTTTTGCCACGGTCGAGTGCAATCGGTGCCGGACGGTATGCCCGATGCGCTTTGGATTATCAGGCCGGATAAAATAAGAAAAGGGAAGGCTAACACAATGGACATTTGTGATGTCGGCAGCGCAAAGCTTGCCTGTCAAATATTCGGTGCCGGTGAAAGGACGTTTGTCATTGACACTGCTTTAGGTACCTGTTCCGCGGAATGGTGGCATATCGCGGAGCTTCTCGGCAAAAACAGCAGGATACTCGTTTATGACAGGGCAGGATACGGGCAAAGCTCAGTCTCCACTCTGGAAAGAACGCCCGGCAATATTGCCTCTGAGCTGAAAAAACTCCTCGATTTTCTTCATATTGAGAAAAATGTCATCCTCATCGGTCATTCTCAGGGCGGTCTGTACGCCGTTCAATTTGCAGTCATGTTCCCGGAATCCGTGGACGGACTCATTCTTCTGGATCCCGCGACACCCTTTGACGACGAATTCAAGGATGCGCTTTCGCCCAAAGAGTACGGGCAAAGCGGTGTCGATAAAACAGCTGCACTGAAAATGGCGAAGGTTATTACATCCATCGGTTTGGGCTTTGCCATTAAGCCGCTTCTGCAAAAAAGTCCGCCTTTCTGCTTTCATGCATTTTCACCGAAGGCGAAGGAATACCTGCTCAGGAGCCTGTGCAATCGAAGCACATATAAGACCGCACTTGCCGAGTATGCGTTTTCCCACGACAATACGCATACAAAAGAGATTTCCGAAGCGGTTTCCGGTTCGGTGCTGAGGGATCTTCCGATCAAACTCATCACGCACGCAAGTGATGTCTGCATAAAGGAACTCGGGCAATACGGCGGCATGGATGCAAAGACTGCCGATAAAGTTGAAAATCTTTGGCAGAACATTATGAAAAAATATATGCGGTTGTCGCAGCGAAGCGAGTATATTACAGCACCGAACAGCGGTCATTACATCCATCTGACGGATGAAGAGCTTCTTTACCGCACAACCGACAGCTTCGCCGTTCTTTCATTCCTGCATGCATCCTGTTGAGACAGATCGGATCGACCGCATTCCGAAGTATATAAATTAACACAGAATATAGGGCAGGGAGCCGATCAATCCAAACCATATTTTCAACGAAAAACAGCCAAACAGAAAAGGCAGTTCATAAACTGCCTCTTATGTTTCATCTGCCAATTTGCAAGTTAACACAATTGTGAATGCTTATAATCGTAGGATCTATTGCGGAAGAGATCCGCAGACATCATCTCATGATATCAAGGTTGATCCTTCCATCGGCGATCTCGATGATTCGATCTGCTTTTTCTGCAATTTTGCGGTCATGCGTGATGATAATAAACGTCGTCTTGAAGCGGTCATTGATGTCACGAAGAAGATCATAAATCGTTTCCGTACTTAAGGAATCAAGATTACCGGTCGGCTCATCCGCGAGAATCAGCTTCGGCTGGTTCAGGAGAGCGCGTGCGATGGCAGTTCGCTGCTGCTGTCCGCCGGACATTTTTGTCGCGTTATTGTTTATTACCTTTTCAAGGCCGACAATAGACATCAGTTCCCGGGCCCGCTCCATGATCTCCTTTGTAACCTTACCATGTCCGATGCGGTAGGGCATCAGAACGTTCTCGATTGCTGTAAATTCCGGCAGAAGGTAGTGGAACTGAAAAACGAATCCAATCGTCTGGTTTCTGTATTTCGCGAGCTGTGACGCAGACATCACGGAGGTGTTCACTCCGTTTACGATCACTTCGCCTGACGTCGGCGTATCCAGCGTTCCCATAATGTTCATGAGTGTACTCTTGCCGCTGCCGGACTGGCCGATGATAGAGTTGAAGGAGCCGTCGGTAAACGAAGTGCTTATATCTGTCAGAACTTGTGTTTTCACTGCGGTTCCGTATATCTTGTTGATATTTTTCAATTCGAGAATCTTGTCCATCTGATATTCCTCCTCAGCCGTTGCGGATAATGTCGATCGGATTCAGCGCGGAGGATTTCCGAGCCGGGATCATCGACGCCAGAACACAGGCACCTACTGCAATCGCCCCCGAAATTACGATAAACTGCGGATCAATCAGGAGTGCAATAACGGGTGATCCATCAGGCTTAACAGCAAATTGCGTAAATGCGAAAGTCAATCCAAGGCCGAGAAGAACGCCGGCAGCTGCGCCAAAGAGTCCGAGGATCAATCCCTCAAACAGGAAGATGAAGCTGGAAGCACCATTCTGGATACCCATAGCCTTCAAAATTCCTACCTGTCGCGATTTCTGCATTACCGTGATCGCGAGGACACTGGCGATGCCAAGAGAAACGGAAATCATAACGAATACCTGGATCATCAGACTCGAAATGCTTTGCCCCTGCAGACCGCTCAGGAGCTGACCGTTCTGTTCCTTCCAGTTCGTATAAACAAGCTCCGAGTCGGAAGTGACAGCACGACTCATGATCCCTGCGATCACATCGGCATCGAAAACATTCTTTCTATTTACTTGAAATTCAATCGAAGACACGACGTTATCTGCCTTGAAAATATTCTGCGCTGTTTTAAGTGTCGTCACGCACCAGCTTTTGTTGATCTGACTGACTTTATAATCAAAAAAACCGGAAATTTTACACTCTACAGTTCTTCGATCCGGCGTGATCAGCGTGATTGTATCGCCCAGCGACAGGTTAAAGTCCTTCTTGGCCGCTGCACCGAGCAAAACTTCATTATCCTGGTCAGGCAATGAGCCCTCTGTCAGATAATCGCTGATTTTGTAAATGCCTTCTGCCTGCTCAAAAACAAAACCGCGGATCAGGAGAGACTGTGATTCTCCGTCTTTCTCAAGTAAAGCGGCTGCATCAAAAACGGGAGAGGCTTCTGTGACGCGGACGTCCGAGGCCTTCGCCTCTTTGATAATGTCTTCATAATCCGATATCGTCTTTTCCTTACTGTCTGAGGTGATCGTGATATGCGGGGAATTACCGATCGTTGTCTCGATCAAGCTGTTTTGGAGACCGAATATCAGCGAGCCGATAAATATCTGAACCGAGACGCCGACTCCGATGCCGAGAATAATGATGAGTGTCTGTGCGAGAGAAGATTTAAGAAACCGAACGGCGATCTGAAAGCTCAATTTCATACTTCAGCACCTTCTTCCGACAAACTCTTGATATCGGCAAATGTTTGAATGATTTTGTCAGCACCCACAACCTCAGCCGTATGCATTCCGCCCCGAAAGGCATTGCCTCCCACAATGATCCTGCTCTTGCCGGCTGTTCTTGCACGAAGCTCTGTGATGATTTTCTTCGTTGCAACGATGTTGTAATAGTTACTGACGCTGATTGCGATTACGTCAGGACGAATCAGATCCGCAGCATTATAGAAATCCTGATACGGTGTGTTGCTTCCCACAAACACAGTCTCATAGCCATTCAGGGTAAAGAAGTCAGCAGCCATGCGCGCTCCAAGATCGTGGTATTCCTCAGGCGGGCAGATAACAACGGCCGTTCCTTTGTTTGTCGGAGCCAGTCGCTCTTTTTCGCGCATCACATATGGATAGCAGCACTCCACGATGGTGCGCACGATTGCCGTGCGTACGTGTTCCTTCCAGATACACAGCTGCCTCTCGGCAAGGCTGCAGCTCATATTATTCAGTGTCGGAGCCAAAATGTCCTGATACAGTGTAATCACATCTGTTTTTCCGGAAGAAATCAAATCCAATGCGTAGCTAACGGCCCGGTTCTTCTCCTCGCTCTGTAAAAGTTCGTCGAAAGCATCATAATACGTATTCATTCGGTACCTCCTTAAAGGGATACTGAGCCCTATTAACATATATTCTATCATGTTATTTGAACGCATGAAAAGGATATATTCCTGCAGACAAAGCCATCCGTTCTCTGGTATGATGGGTTCTGTTTGCATTGAATTCCAATTAGGTAAGAGGTTACATATATGAGTTTATTGACAGTTGAACAATTGAGCCACGGTTTTGGCGATCGTACCATTTTTGAAGATATTTCGTTTCGTCTTAACCGGGGAGAACATATCGGCCTAGTCGGGGCGAACGGAGAAGGTAAATCTACTTTCATGAATATCGTCACGGATCATTTAGAGCCTGATGAAGGTTCCATCCAATGGTCTAAAGGGATTAAAGCCGGCTATCTCGATCAGCATACCATTCTTACAAGCGGGCTTACCATCCGCGATATCCTTCGCCAGGCTTTTGATCACCTGAACAGCAAGCAGGCACGCCTCGAAGAGATATATACGCTTTTAGGCGAAGCCGATGAAGACGCCATGATCGAGCTGATGGATGAGATGGGTGAACTGCAGACCCAAATCGAGCACAGCGATTTTTTCCTGATGGATGCTAAAATAGAAGAGACAGCCGGTGCACTCGGCTTATTAAATTTTGGCCTTGAAACGGACGTTACAGCACTCAGCGGAGGCCAGCGCACCAAAGTCCTTCTGGCCAAGCTTCTGCTTGAGAAGCCTGATATTCTGCTCCTTGACGAGCCTACCAATTATCTTGATGAGGAGCATATTACATGGCTCAGGCAGTATCTGCTTGATTACGAGAACGCTTTTATTCTGATTTCACATGATGTCCCTTTCATGAATAGTGTCATTAACGTGGTCTATCATGTCAGCAATTGTCATCTGGATCGCTACGCCGGAGATTACAACCATTTCCTGGAAGTTTATGAAGTGCAGAAGTCTCAGAGAGAAGATGCCTATGAGCGTCAGCAAATGGAAATTGCAAGCCTCAAGGATTTTGTCGCCCGCAATAAGGCGCGTGTTTCTACCCGGAATATGGCGATGAGCCGACAGAAAAAGATTGATAAAATGGATGTAATCGAACTTGATAAAGAGCGCCCGGTTCCCGCATTTTCTTTTCGTTCGGATCGTGCTCCCAGCCGTGCGGTATTTGATGCGCAAGGCCTTGTGATCGGCTATGACGAACCTTTAAGCAGACCAATCGATCTGCATCTGGAACGGGGACAGAAAATATCTTTGGTCGGTGCCAACGGTATCGGTAAAACAACACTCCTCAAAAGCCTTCTCGGCCTTACACCGGCCTTATCCGGCGAACATAAACAGGGGGAATACCTCTCGATCGGATATTTTGAACAGGAAAATGGAAGTGACAGAAACCGTACATGTCTTGAATCCCTGGGTGATGAGTTCCCCTCGATGAGCATCGCAGAACTCCGTTCAGCCCTGGCCCGCTGCGGACTGACGAACAAACATATTGACAGCAAAGTGTCTGTGCTTAGCGGCGGTGAGCAGGCCAAGCTGCGGTTATGCAAGCTTATGAACCGCAAGTACAATCTGCTCGTACTTGACGAGCCCACAAACCACCTCGACGTAGTCGCCAAGGATGTCCTGAAATCGGCCTTAAAAGATTACTCCGGAACAATCCTGATGGTGTGTCATGAGCCGGAATTCTATGAAGATATCGTTACCGGGACCTGGGATGCACGGGAATGGGCACTCAAGCTGTAAATGATGGCGGTGTAGCTTTTTTATTTCAAACAAAGATTACTGCAATTATCATGGCACTGGACAAGGATCCGGTTGCTGATTATACGGGTATTCGAAGGATTAAGGTATTGGGATATTTCAGTAATATAGAAGCATGAGCATAGGTTCTCAGGGAAACAAAACTCCTACGTCCTTTACAGGCTATAGGAGATCTTCCTGGAGCCGTTTATCGGACTCTTGCGGGATTTGAACGTGGTACCTTCTGTCGATTATTTGTAGATTTGAACATAGATTATGTTCAAATTATGTTCAAGCCAATTGTTTGAACACGGTACGAATTGATGTTACAAAACGCGTTAAGTATGCTATTTTTCCAGTAACCAGTCTAGGGCATTGATTATTTTTATTCCTTCGTAATCGGCTGCCGAGCAGCATGAAGCGTAAGCCAATGTCTACAACATAATATTTCTCAAGCGTCTTCAGATGCTGTTTGCCTTTGATGTTATATCTGCCGGCCTGGTAAATCAGGAGACTTTCCATTCATGCACGGACATATTTTTCCACTGTTTTCTGATCGATCTTCCTGCCGGAAGAAGTCATCGTGTTGGCAATCTTAGTAGTTGAAAGCTGACTGCCTATACTGTCAAAAATAAACCAGGTGACACTTTCCAGCATCATAACATCAGAAATTTTAAGCGGGCTACTACATCTTTCAGTAAAATGGAATTATAAATTCCCGAAAGATACTCCAGTACCTCATTATTATTGTTCTCATAATTCTATCATTGATTTTTTCTGGTCAAAAAGGAATTGACAAAGAAAAAGCATTGTATTAATATGAAAAAAGTAAACTATCAGTATACTAATGTGCATTATGGTGAATTGAAGGAGAGGCAGCAAATGGGAGTTAGTGATCGTAAGGAGAAAGTAAAAAAGATTCGAAGCAACGATATTATCGATGCGGCGGAAAAGGTTATTTTTTTAAAAGGATATGAATCAGCCACTATGGATGATATTGCCAAAGAAGCAGAATTCAGCAAAAGAACTATATATATATATTTCAACAGCAAGGAACAGCTTTATTTTGAAATCATGGTGAGAGGATATAAAATTCTAATTCAAATGATAGAAACAGCTGTTACAGATGAGAAGAACTCTTTAGACAGAATAAGGCAAATTGGCAGAACACTTTACCGATTCGGCACGGAATACCCTCATTACTTTGATGCAATTATGTGCTATGAAAATGGTGAAAAGGATTTTGCAAATGGAACATCAGATAAATCAAGAGAAGAATGCTATGCACTTGGAGAAAAAATATTTGGCTGTTTAACTGCTGCATTGGTAAGCGGCATCGAAGAAGGCGTAATTCGAAGTGAATTGGATATTACAAGTACAGCGATTGTCCTTTGGTCATGTACCCTTGGCCTATATAATACATTAAGAAAAAAACGAAATTATATTGAGCACTATCACAAGAGAAATCCAGAAAAACTTTTAATGGAAGGGCTGGATATGTTAATGATGTTTATTGAAAAAGAGAACGGAGAAAAGCAAAACAGTGAAAACGGAGAAAAATCAAATGAAAAAAGCAAAAATGAAAAAGAGATATAAGATTATGATTATTGTTGGAACTTCTTTGTTAGCAGTTATTTTAGTCTTATTATTTTTGGACGGTACGTTTCTTCCAAAAAAATATGCTTCAGTATGGTCGGATAGTTATATCAGGCAACTGGAAAACGACCAATCCAGGATGATCGCCTATGGGATCCGCGCGGCAAGCAGCCATAATTCGCAGCCATGGTTGGTTAAGCAAATATCCTCGGACACCATAGAGCTCTATGCTGATATGGACAAAGCACTGCCTGCCGTTGATGGCGACTTCAAACAACTCCTGATAAGTCAGGGAACTTTTATCGAAAGATATAAAGAAGCTGCTTCGCAGTATGGTTACGGCGTGGAAATTACATATAAGGAGCCCGTACTTACTGATAAGATGCCTCTGATAGCAACGATAAAGGTGCAGAAGGAAGGGGATGCGGTTACTGCCGATATAGTATCAAGCAGTACATATGCGTCCGGAAAATCGGACAAAGATAACGATTTTGAAAAGACTTTGAATCAGTGTATCTCCGAATATCCCGGATTCTCTTATTCAATCATTGAATCGGATGCCGATATCGAAAAGATAAAAGGGCTGCTTCTGGATGGGACGATCGTCGAGTCTAAAGATGAGGCGGCAACAAAAGAGTTATTGGATGTGTTTCGGTGGACAGAATGGCAAAAGAACGACTGCCGGTATGGCCTGTCGCTCAATACACTGCCAAGTCTGATCAAACCCATTATTCAGCCAATTATGAAATTCTCATCAAATAATTGGGAGGCGTTTGGAAACAGCAGCATATCACAATTTAAGGATAGACTGGCGCTGCAGACTAAATATATTCTGATAAAATGTGAAAACCCCGGCAGCTATGAGTATATATATGCTGGACAAATATATCAGAAATTAGTATCAGAAGAAAATCAATACGATCTAAGGCCTGCCATGCAATTACTGGAAAACTTTGATGCAATGAAAAGTTTGAATATGCAGTTCCAGCAAGAGTACGGCGCTGATGGTGAAGTCGTCATGATAATAGGCGTACAAGAAAAAACAAGCACACCGGCTGCCAGTAATCCAAGACATGTAGTGGAAGATATTCTTGTTCAATAACTTTTGTTCGTTGGTCTGGACACACAACCTGTCCTTTTGGATGTAACGTCCATTCGCAGCGAAATATCCGTGCGGCAGAAGCGTCTTAAGTCGTTTCTGCCGCACGATTCATGAGGCGGTTCAAAATGAAAAAAATTGCAATTCAGCTTGGAAAATCGGGAAGCACACTCGGAATCCTGGCCGGACTCATCGTTCGATTATATGAGTCCTTGCGATTACGAGTGCAGTTCTTCTCGAAAGAACCTAACTTTTTGTCCAATATAGCTTGACATCTCCAACTCCTGCTAAGTCATCTTGTCCAGGATTTTGTCCGTACCCCCACCATCAAATATGTTCAACTAGGCGTACATTATTGAAGATTAGCATCAACTCTCTGTTTTTGGAAGCTGAAAACCTTGATAGAATTCTTCTTCAGGGTTTGAACGAGCGATTCGAGTCAGCGGAACATTTTTAAAAATCCAATCGATTAGGATCTGAATATTTCCTTTCTGCCTATACTGCCTATACTGTCACATGATGCCATGTGGCAGTAGGCGGTAGTATGTGGTAGTATGATTTCATAAATGCTTCACTGAGAAAAAAGAGGGTGATGATTCATATGATGGAAACGAGTCAAGTTGAATGGAAAAGGGAATTTACGGAAGATCTAAAAAAAGAACTTGTCGCATTTGCGAATACGCAGGGTGGTGAACTTCTCGTAGGGATTGCAGACGATGGATCAGTTTTGGGCGTCACAAGTCCGGATAAAGTTTCCGCACAAATCACAAATATGATTCGAGATGCAATTCGCCCGGATATGAGTCTGATCACTTATGTAGAAATTGAATACCGTGAGGAAAAGCCGATTATAAGAGTGAGAGTAAATCGCGGTACAAAAAGACCATATTATATTACTAAAAAGGGAATGACTTCAGCCGGTGTATATGTTAGGCAGGGAAATACATCAGCTCCAGCTTCCAAAGATGCTATCCGTGAGATGATTCGTGAAACGGATGGTTACAGTTTCGAAAGCTATCTTTCATTTGACCAAAACCTTACTTTTGAATACTGCAGAAAAATATTTGCCGAGAGAAATATTCAATTTGAAAAAAATCAAATGCAAACGTTGAAGATTATTAATTTTGATGGCCTTTATACAAACTTAGGACTTCTTCTATCGGATCAATGCTTCCATAGTATTCAATTTGCATGTTTTCAAGGGACCGAGATCGGAACATTTGTTGAACGTCAGAAGTTTTCTGGATCAATCCTGAAGCAATTGGATGAAGCTTATGCGGTTATGAGCCGTTATAACAGGACAAGATCAGAAATTTCAGGACTGCACAGAACCGACAGCAAAGAATATCCGGAAGGTGCTCTCCGCGAGGCACTGATCAATTCCGTTGTTCATAGGGATTATGACAGGGATGTCAGTACCAACATTCGAGTTTTCGATGACCGTATTGAAATTGCCTCATACGGTGGCCTGCCGGCTAACACCACTATTGAGACGTTCTTGCTCGGGCTGTCTATTCCAAGAAATAAGAATCTTGCTGATGTTTTCTATCGGCTGGAACTCATTGAGGCATTCGGATCAGGAATACCCAAAATGACCGATCTTTACAGAGCGCAAGGTAAAGAAATTATTTTTAAAACAAGTCCCAATGGATTTCTGGTATCTTTGCCAAGTCTTTATTATCAGGTGAATCTTACTTTGAAAAATCAACCTAAGAAAACCAAAAAGACACAGAGCATGGGGTTACAACATAAGCGGGCAGCGGTTGCAATTGATTTGATCAAGCAAAAAGGCCCTGCGTCCAGAGTTGATCTTGAAGATGCTTGGGGAATTGGTAGGACGATTGCTGCAAGATTGATAAAATCACTTGTTGAAGGTGGAGTATTGCTTGTACAGGGCAGAGGCAAAGATACGCGCTATGATATAAACCGAAATATTGAACCTTCTCTTAACGAAAAATTTATGAATTGAATATTGTAAGGAGTTAACGAATGGAAGGGAATGAAGAGTACATTTTCCTAAAGCAGGAAAACGAGCGGCTTCTTGATGAGAATCAAAAACTAAGGATAGAGAACACTGAACTTAAGGAACAGATTCAAAAATGTGAGGCACAGTTATTTGATTCAGGTGTTTCAGATTCTCGAAATGTTATGCCTTCAATAGAAATTGAAGATTATCAAGAATCGAAAAACTCTGAGATGAGTGAAACATCTTTAAAACAAGACAAGGTCGCGGATTCCCCTGAACAAGTTGCACTTTATGTAAATTCGAATCAAATTCAAGTCTCGTTTGATCAGTTATTGCCGCTCTCGGAAGGCACTCCACAAAGAAACATTGATAAAACCAATTCTACACCGGAAAAGCTGGAGTTGTTTCGTTCACTGTTTTGCGGAAGAACAGATGTGTATGCAAAACGTTATTACAATTTGAAATCCGGAAAATCCGGTTATGCGCCGGTCTGTGCTAATGCGGGGAAACCATATCTCTGTGAGAAGAAAAAATGTACTTGCGGTGAATGCCCAAACCGAGAATTAATTTCGCTAAGTGACAAGGTCATCTGCAACCATATTATTGGAAGGGATGAGCTTGCCCGTGATGTTATAGGTATATATCCAATATTTCCGGATTACACGGTTTGTTTTCTTGCAATCGACTTAGATAAAGAAAATTGGAGAACCGATGTGAATGCAATCCTGGCTGCCTGTAAACGCGCTGGCATTTTCCCGTCTGTTGAGCGGTCCCGATCAGGGCAGGGCGCACACATATGGTTCTTTTTTGAGGATCGAGTTCTTGCTGCAATGGCAAGAAGATTCGGGAACGGGCTTATTACACTTGCGATGGAGATTGATCATACACTAAAGTTTACTTCTTATGACCGGCTGTTTCCCAATCAGGATGTACTTCCCAAAGGCGGTTTCGGGAATCTGATTGCATTGCCGCTGCAAGGTCAGGCAAAATTGAAAGGAAACAGTCTGTTTGTTGATAACTCACTCAACCCATATGAAGATCAATGGGCGTATCTGTCACAAGTCAAAAAAATCCCATTGCAACAGGTAAAGTATTTGGCTGAGGAACTATGCGGACGGGGAGAAATGGGTGTACTGATTTCAGAAACGGATAAAACAGACAAAATAGACATAGTAAAACCCTGGGAAAAGAAACCGACTTCAAAGCAAGATACATTTCGTTATACAGGGACGGTCCGTATTACAAAAGCTAACATGCTTTATATTGAGAAAAGCGATCTGCCGGAGAGTTTGTTGAATCGAGTCAAAAGACTGGCAGCGTTTAAAAATCCTGCCTTCTATAAAGCACAGGCACTTCGTTTTTCGACATATCAAATTCCACGAATTATTGACACGTCTTTTGAGGATCAGGGGTATCTTGGAATACCGAGAGGTTGTGAATCTGACCTTGTCGTATTTTTTCGGAAATGCGGAGCTAAAGCAGACTGGGAAGACAAAACGTGTGAAGGGTTAGAAATAGCTGCTTATTTTCAAGGCAATTTGGATGAACATCAAACGATTGCGGCACAGACACTTCTCGAACACGAAAACGGCGTGCTGTCTGCACCTCCCGGATTTGGGAAGACAGTTATTGGTGCATACATTATTGCAAACCGGAAGGTGAACACGCTAATCCTCGTTCACACAACAGCCCTTCTAAAACAGTGGAAGGAATCTCTGTCCAAGTTTCTGTTACTGAATGAGACTCTTCCAGACGAGCCTGTGAAAAGGGGAAGAAGGAAAGAGAGAAGTGTAATTGGAGAGTTGGGTGCCGGTAAAAATTCGCTGAATGGGATTGTTGATATTGCCATTGTTGCTTCACTTTCCGGCAATTCCGAAAGGAAGAGTATCCTTAAGAACTATGGATTGGTTATCGCTGATGAGTGTCATCATGTGTCTGCAGTAGGATATGAAGACGTCATGAAACATGTGAATGCGAGATCTGTTTATGGACTGACGGCTACTCCGATGAGACTTGATGGGCATGAACCAATTATTTACATGCAATGCGGTCCGCTGCGGCATAGAATAGACCCGAAAGAGCAGGCGGAAAAGCGCAGCTTTGGTCACGTGGTTATTCCCTGTTTTTCAGAGTTGAAGATACCGGAACACATGACCCAGAATGATAAAAACATGAATATGATTTATGACGTTCTGTGCAGTGATTTACCCAGAAATGAGCGAATCATATTAGATGTCATGAATGCCGTTACTTTGGGGCGCAGTCCGATTGTATTAACCAATCGATATGACCATGCTCAATTTCTTGCCAATCGGTTATCTGCACTTTGCCCGAATGTATTTCTGCTTTCGGGCAGAGGAAAGGCAAAAGAAAAGGCAGACACCATTGACAGAATTCGTGAGGCCAAAGCTGATCAGCCGATGGTACTTGTAGGAATTGGTAAGTATATCGGCGAAGGATTTGATGTACCTCGACTGGATACTCTTTTCCTAGCTTACCCTATAGCCTGGAAAGGCAACCTTGAACAGTATGCCGGCCGATTGAACCGCAGCTACGAAGGCAAGGAAGAGGTGATTATCTACGATTACGTAGACTTTCTTGTTCCTGTACTTGAACGAATGTATTACAAGCGCCTGAAGGGCTACAAACATATTGGATATTCATGTAGGACGCAGGCGGAGCCTAGTGCAAAAAACACTGGGATGATCTATGACCAAAATGAATTTGTATCTGTTTTTAACGAAGATCTTGGAAAAAACCATCACGAAATTATTATTTCGAGCCCATATGTAAGTCTTATGCGTGTTGAGGCAATTATTGGGGTTATACAAAGAATAGAAACAAATAATTGCCGAATTCGGATCATGACTCGTCCTGCAAATGATTATCTGACTGAAATTCAGGGAAAAATTGCGGTATCAATATCCCGTCTGGAATCTGCCGGGATTAACGTAATACAAACTGCAGGACTATTTTCAAAATTTGCAGTAATCGATCAGGAAATAGTATGGTTCGGAGATATGGATTTCTTGTCAAAAAGTAAAGAGGATGCATATGTACTTCGGTTTGAGAACAGGGAAGTAGCAAAAGAACTGCTGAAAAAAGCTGGATTGTAAAAACATAGTTTGGAAATCAACTGTACAAATTTTTGATTAATGTTGAGTGATGAACTAACTAATTGTTTTTGACCTGTTGACTTGCTGATCATATTAATTACAAATATTTTTCTGATATGAGTGCTTTGCAAATCCTAAGTAAATGGTGTTTTTAGGTTCTTTATAGCTATCCATATTATGATTTGCTACTGGTTCTGAATGGCTTATGTTCAAATTATGTTAAAAACAATAGTTCAGCTTTCAAAAATTTGAATTTCAGACAAACAAAAAGCCCGCATCCCCTAGAGGCTACAGGCTTATTGTTGGAGCCGATTATCGGACTCGAACCGATGACCTGCTGATTACAAAAAATAGGTAGGGCTGTTTGGAGTATTGGGTAGTTTGCTGTAAACGGCTGCAAATAGGGCGTTTGCGGGGTTTTAACTGTGGTATCTTTTGGCGAACATTTGTTTGTTTGAACATAGATTATGTTCAAATTATGTTCAAGTTAATAGTTCGTATATTGGGAATGTCATTTGATATTTGAACAGATGCTATCTTTTGTACATTGCATCAAGTGTCTCCTGCAATAATGCAATAATAGCTTCAAATGAAATATCTGCTGCGTAAGAATACTGTTTTTGATATGCTCGCCAGACCTGATGAAGCTCGGGGCTTATCTGGATTTGCTGCAAATAGACAAAATACTGTTCAAGATAATTTTCCGTATGGCGCTCCTGTGTCTTTTTCTGAAGCGCTTCACGGAGATCGGAAAAAAGGACTTCCGATTTTTTCATTTTCAGAAGTGTATAAATATCGTAATAATCTCTCGCTCTCGTATTCGAAATGTTGCGAGCCAAAATAGATTCTATCTTTTCAGCCAATATCGTTTGCAGATTATAAGCTTTCACTGATATTGAGCGGTCCTCAAACATTAATTTGAAATTATAGTCGATCTCCCTCGGAGAAATAACATCGCCTGTCGTCAAATCAACCTTCAATTTGACCCGCATGGTAAAGAACTGAGCTTCTATGGTCATTCGGAAGTCTTCATACAGGCCTTCTTCGTGAATGTTTTTGATATCATTCAGTTGAAAGACCACATGATCATCCAGTTCAACTGACATGATTTCTTCCATCATATCTCGGACGGTCATCTCGCTTACCGGTACTCCTTTGATCGTTGTATCCAAATCCATTGTGCTTCGGAGATCAACACCAATCATCGAAGCTATAAGAAAGCCGCCTTTGATAATGAACATTTCTTGGTAACGACTTGCTGCTATCCTTTCCAGGAGTCTTTCCATCATGTAGTAATTGATGAGCGTATTAGCTGGAATGCCGTCTTTCTTTTCTTTGTTCCTCAGCCAATCCTTCAATTGTTTAGGGCTGTTGATACTCATCTAAGCACCTCCATGTATTGGTGAACTGTATCTCGAATGTGAAAAAGCTTGGCATAATTCATGAGTTCCTGCAACTTTGCATCGGGTCTTTTCATGTAGATTTTAACTGCAGAGAGGACTTCATCCCGATCCAGTTCGTCGATTTTTCGGATACAGTCGCAAATCGTGCGCTCAACATTATATACTTTCAGAGTATTTCCATATGCAGATAGGATGGTGGACTGACCCTTCTTCCAGAGACTTTCTTTAAGGTAAAAAAAGCGATAGCGGGATGACTCAGTTAAAAGGGCGTTATTCCACCCTGATGGAATTGTAAAACTCAACTTTACAGGATTCCTGTCGGAAAGCTGATGAAGATAGAGAGCTGTATCCATGGAATAAACACCCTGAGAACAACGATACTGTGCTACAAGAAAGGGATCTTCCAAGTGTTCTGCATCCATGTACAGGCCGTGAGCAACTCGCTCTAATTCACCGCGTTTTACAAGACGCTGCAGGACTTTTGTATCCATATCCATCTGACGTACATCTTTTGCTCGGATAACGCCATTATTTTCAAGAATATAGTTCAGAACTCTATCTTTGTCGGTCATTGTCATCACCTCCTACTGTGTCTTTTTCTTTCGTATAAATACTAGCACGTACGAAGAAAAAAGACAACAAGGGTCAGTTAAGGGAACAGAAGGTGAGGAAAGGATGCTTGATTTGTCCAATCGGATCTTTCTGCAGAAGTTACAGACAGTTTGTTCGCTTCTATTTTCATATAGGCTTTCATCTGCATCACATTGGAAAACTTCATAAAAGCACCTCCATGTATTGACGAACCGTATCGCGAATGTGAAAAAGCTCAGCATAATTCATGAGTTCCTGCAACTTTGCATCGGGTCCTTTCATGTAGATTTTAACTGCAGAGAGGACTCCATCGCGATCCAGTTCGTCTATTTTTCGGATATAGTTGCAAATCGTGTGCTCAACATCATATACCGTCAGAGTATTTCCATATGCAGATCATTTGTGGATGGTAACGATTATGAAATCAATTATCTTATTGATGAGAATATCACTATGCATTTCCCCGGGGATATGTTTGCAGATGTAAAGTACCAAACCGTTGCCGGATCGCAAGTTGATCAGGAAGATACCTGGATAATTTATCGCTCAAATATAAGCATTATTCAACTAACAACTTGATTTTTCTGTTCTGTATCACGAGGATGTTTTCGTCGCAGAGCTTCTTTAGTTCGCGAAAGAGAGAAGGTCTTTGCACGCCCAGATAATCCGCAAGCTGCTTTTTGCTTATCGGAAGTATAATTGTCTGTGATTTTTGCAAAATCGACTGTTTATTCAGATAATCAAGGATGTTTTCTCGCAGGGTTTTCTGCGTCAGCATGTTGATTTTCTGGTTCATGCCCTGGGAGTTTTGAGACAGAGACTGGATAAACCGCATCACGAAATGATAGTCATGCAATAACTCCAGTACGGCCTCACGGGCAACATGTACGATCTCACAATCTGTCAGACAGTAGATATTGAGTGGATAAGCATTGCTTTCGGCTAAAAGCAGATTCACTCCCAATGTGCTGCCTTTACGAAACTCAAACATTGTGGTGGCCGAGCCGCCTTGTGATAATGCGTAAGCAATCAGGCTGCCGGACAGTACGATGTCGAGGGTGTCGCACGGATCGTGTTGATTATAGACTGTTTTTCCTTTGCTATAGCTGTATGTGTATATGAGGCGCTTTTCGATCAGCGCATTCAACACGTGCTTGTCTATATCATAAAACATGGGTATGTTTTGAATTGCGTTTTTCATTGATCTTCCTCCTCTTACATAATACAAAAAAGAAACATAGGTGTCTATATGGCCGCCAGCGCACATGTTAGGATAGCAGCAGTTAAGCTAGTTCATTGGGGGAGGAAACAAATGGATATATTTACGATTTTGCTGTGGGCGGGTACCGCCGTGTTTCTTATTTTTTCATTCGTCAAAGACAAGGAAAAGACGAAGCGTTCGCTCAAGATGGCACTTGGCATGGGAAAAGGGATGGTAATCAGTATTTTGTCTATCATTTTCCTGATCGGGTTGATTCTGACTGTTCTGCCGCCGGATATGATTGCTGAATATGTAGGAAAGCAATCGGTGCTGTTAGCAACGCTGGTGTCGGCAGCTTTCGGAACGATCACACTTGTTCCCGCCTTTATTGCGTTTCCGCTTGTAGGCACGCTGGTGTCGGCCGGGGTTAGTGTCATACCGGCCGTTGCTTTTTTGACAACGCTGACAATGGTCGGCATCGTCACATTCCCGCTGGAAAAGAAAGCGTTCGGGACTAAATTTACCGTAATAAGGAACAGTCTGAGTTTTGTATTTGCCATAGTCATTGCACTGGTTATGGGGGTGATCATATGAAAATACTCAAAAAAGCAAAGGATAACCTTTTTGCTATAATTATTATTCTGGTATATTTCGTGATTTTCATCTTCAGACCGGATATGGGGATCGCTTCTGTAAAAAACAGCGGATACTATATCAAAGAGATGCTTATGATCATGCCGGTGATATTTGTACTGACGGCGCTTCTGGATACATGGATACCCAAAGCGAAAATCACAAAATACCTCGGTGAAGAATCGAAATCGAAGGGGGCTTTGCTTTCGTTTGTATTGGGAAGCATATCTGCAGGACCGGTATACGCAGCATTTCCTTTTTGCGTGATGCTCCTGAAGAAGGGTGCCTCCGTAAGGAACATCGTTATCATACTGAGCTCATGGGCGGTCATCAAGGTTCCCATGCTACTCAATGAAGCCAAGTTTTTGGGAGTGAAATTCATGGCAGTTCGATGGGTGCTGACGGTTATTGCCATCATGATTTTCTCATGGCTCACAGCGAAAATGCTGAAAAAAGAAGATATTCCGATGAATCGTGAGGAGGAGACAGGTCTTTGCATAAACAGCAGTGCCTGCATGGGCTGCACACTCTGCGTGAAGAATTACCCCGCAGCCTTTGAAATGCGTGCCAAAAAGGCCTTTGCAAAAGATCCGGCGAGTCCGCTTGATCCGGTGAAACTTGCGAAAGTGATCGAAGGCTGTCCTGCCAATGCAATCACATACAATGTTATTAATAAGGCGCTTCCGGATTTTGTTCCCTATGAAGATCCCAAGGTGCTATGATCTGCTAATATATAAGTGAACACGTAACTTGGTGCGAAGTACAGGCAAGTTGTTTATTCGTCTAATGAAAAACCGGATGTACCTGAAGATCTCTCTGCAACATTACAAGCTGACCCTGTGGTCAACAGTCATTTTGAAAACTGGCCTAACAGCCTCAAATTACATGCCGTCGGGTGGATCGAGCAGGGCAGGCAAACGAATATCAGAAACTATTTTAGAAGGTATCATCTAATTCTCATTATGTGTTGTATTTACAACATACAGAACATGGCGCCGTTGGTATGATGAATTTAATCAATTTTCAAGATGTGAAAAAATATTTAGGAGGTATTCCAATATGGTTGAGCAAATATTTGAACTGTATGCTGGCAATAAAAAAGTCATCGAAAAAGTCATATTTGATGAAAACATTCATTATTTGCACATGGTGTTTAACAAAGACGAGGGTCTGCCGGAACACCTTTCCAATTCGAACGTGTATATGACCGTTGTTCGCGGGAAGCTCTCTATTGGCCTTGATGAACAGGAAATCCATGAATACGAGTCCGGAACTCTTCTGAAAATCCCATTTCAAACTAAAATGAATGTCAATAATCTGCATGATGAGACATTGGAGTTGATTCTCGTAAAGGCGCCTGCTCCGAAAAGCTGAAAAATAGACTTTGTTAAAGTTGTTCCTGCTCCTGTCATCGATAATAAAAGGAAAAATCCATATGTATAATTAGCTGCAGGTATTTCATCCACAGATTTGTTTTGCAGCTCTTGCTGCTTCCTTAAGAATGGTGTTGTGGCTTTAACGTCAACATAACTGACATATATTCAGCACCGGCCGGATTACCTGGAACAGGACAAAAGTCGTAATTATATTTCCTTAAAACAAATAAGCTGTATAATTATGACATCAGGTGTCATGAGGGATTGAGATCCGTTTTTAGACGAGTTTTACGAAGAAGTACGGAGGAAGATAATGAAAAAACTGATCAAAAATAATGTGTACTGGGTCGGGAAAATTGATTGGGAGCTGGAGTCTTTCCATGGCGCCGATTATTCCATCAACCACGGCTCAAGCCAGAATGCCTACCTGATAACGGAAGAAAAGACTGTGCTTATCGATACTGTGTGGAGACCGCACGCAACTGAATTTGTGAATAATCTGGCTGGTGAAGTTGATCTTGATACTATCGACTTTATCGTTATGAACCACGGCGAGACGGATCACAGCGGATCCCTTCCGGCGCTCATGGAAAAAATCCCAAATACTCCGATTTACTGCACGGCGAGTGCCGTCAAGTCCCTGACAGGACAGTATCATCACCCCGAGTGGAACTATAAGGTCGTCAAAACCGGCGACTCAGTTGATATCGGAAACGGAAAAGCACTTGTTTTTGTAGAAATGAAAATGCTGCACTGGCCGGACAGCATGGCAACATACATGACAGGCGATAATATCCTGTTCTCCAATGATGCTTTTGGCCAGCATTATGCCGTGGAGGAATTATTCAACGACAAATCGGATACGTGCCTTCTTTGGGCGGAGGCTCTCAAATATTATTCGAATATCCTGAATCCATTCTCGCCTCTTGTCAAAAAGAAGGTTGAAGAAATTCTGGCACTCAATCTCACAATTGACATTATCGCGCCCAGCCACGGAGCGATATGGAGAGAAAACCCCCTTGCGATCGTAGAGAAATATTATGAGTGGTCCAAGGAATATCAGGAAGATCAGATTACGATTGCCTATGACACGATGTGGGAAGGCACAATGCAGCTTGCCCATGCGATCGGTTCGGAAATCGCACGTATTTCGCCCGACACAAAGGTGAAGATTTTTAACATCTCAAAGACCAACAAGAACGATATTATGACAGAGATCTTTAAGTCAAAAGCGATAGCCGTGGGCAGCCCGACTGTCGGACAGAATATCCTGTCCTCTGTGGGTGGGTGGCTGGAATTCCTGAAAGAACTCAAATTCAAGAACAAGAAAGCAGCCGTCTTCGGATGCTACGGGTGGAGCGGTGAGTCTCCCAAAGTACTTCGTGAAAGACTGACAGAAGCAGGATTCAGTGTTGTGGAACCGGAAATCAGATGTAATTGGAACCCCGTTGAAGAGGACTTAAGCAAGGCTGCCCTAATAGCGAAGACTCTTTGCGAATAAATTCCGGAATTTGCAGATCAGCTGCAGGAAATATATGGAAGAGAGGGAAGAATCATGAAATATGCAAGCGAAGATTTAAGGAACGAGCACGAGGGTGTTCTTTTCGGACTAGAAATTCTGGAGCAAATATCCAACACAGCCATGAAATCAAATTCGGCAGATATCCAGGATATCAATGATATGATAAACTTCCTACGATTGTTTGCCGACAAGTGCCACCACGGAAAAGAAGAGAATCTTTTGTTTCCTGCCATGGAAAAGGTCGGCATACCAAACGAAGGCGGACCTATTGGACAAATGCTTGCTGAGCATAATCAGGGCAGGCAATTTATAGCCGAAATGGGAGCATCTGTCACAGACAGCGTTTTGCAGGCAAAGAGATTTGCGCAGGCTTCTGCAGGCTACATCAATTTGATGCGTGCACATATAGAAAAAGAAAATACGGTTCTGTTTCCGATGGGCGATAAGCTGCTGCCGATGAATGAACAGGAGCATCTCTTGACCCAATTTGAAGAATTTGAAGAAGAAGTTATGGGAAAAGGTACTCATGAAAAATTACACGAAACCCTCCACAGATTAGAGAAAAAATATCGGAAAGAAGGATAACCAAAAACATATTCTGACAAGATCAATCATTAATAGTACTCAATTACCTCAAGATAAGAAACGGCTGCAAGAAGATCTCGCCGCAGGCAAATACCATTTTATGTGGGTTACTCCTGAGCGTTTTCAAACACCATCTTTTAGAAGCTGCATTTGCTTAGCTAACGCCTCATCAAAGTTGGCATATGCAGTCATCGACGAAGTTCATTGTATGTCGGAATGGGGACACGACTTCCGAACTTCATACTTACACCTAGTTAAGACTATTCGTACGTATTTTTTTGATCCATGTATCCTTGGATTGACGGCAACAGCGTCTTCATTTGTTTATAAGGATTTGCTCAGTGAGTTTGGAATCACTTCCGAAAACGTTAAAACACCATCTTCGTTTGATCGAAAGGAACTTGAATTTTATGTGAAACCTGTTTCTGACGATAGATTTAGGATAAAGTCTCTTAATGAAGAAATAGATAAACTTGAAAAGGATAATGTGTTTGAAGTTAACCCTGATGATAATAAGTATCTTAAAGCGGCACTGATTTTCACCCAAACAAAGAACGATACTAGCTTTCGAACAGGGTGCAAAACATTGGCAATAGAAATAGCGAAAAAATATTCATCCCCAGTCTTTTCTTATTCAGCGCCGGACAATTCAAAAAATACATCTATTTCAAAAGAAGATGAAGCAAATGCTGAAATTCAAAAAAGATTTTCAAATAATGAAATTCCTCTTATTGTCGCAACAAAAGCCTTTGGAATGGGAATCGATAAACCCAATATTCGTTACGTAATACACTATGGTATTCCGGGATCTTTGGATTCCCTGTATCAGGAAGCAGGCCGTGCTGGGCGAGATAAAAAAACCGCGAAATGTACCATTCTGTTTACAAAGGATAACCTCGATGAAGCGGAACGGAAAATCCTTTTTGGTTTGGATAGCACTCGCGAACAAATACGTTCCGTTCCTGTACCGCTTAAATGCGATCTTAGTACTTCACTTTTCTTTTTTATGGAAAACAATAGGGGCATCCATTTTGATTTTGAAGTAATGAAGCTAATAATTGAGAATTATATCATTCCTGAAAATGACACTATTTCAGCTGCTTCTCATTCATCTTTTTTTTATGATTGGGAAATAGCTGAAAAGGGGTTACCTAATAACGAGAACGACCGTGAACGAATTAATAAATCCATAAAACCATTTTCACGTCTACAGAAAGGTGTGTATCGTTTGGCTTTACTGGGTTTAATCAGTGACTGGACTGTATCTGAATGGGGTGAAAAAACAGGTATCCTTTCCATACATTCATCACAACCCAATTTGAATAATATGCGGGATTTCCTTACAGCATATATACGAAAATATGAACCTGATTTTGATTTAGATGATTATCTGGGAAGCATATTTCTATTAGAGACTATTCCTCAAACTTCTTCTCCAATTGATCAGGTTATACTAGCTCTATTAAAATGGACAGAAGAAAATATTCTGTATAATCACCGCATGAGCATAAAAAATATAATTGAGCTTTGTGAGAATTATGAGAATTCTGATAACTTTCGGAAAAAACTTGAGGACTATTTTCGAATCTCTGAAGTTCAGCCCAAACTAAACTATATAGCAGACCATTCTTCTCAATGCGGATACTGGTTTGAGCCGTTTTATACAGCTGATGAGAATCATGAAATGAAAGTTGCATCTACTGAAGATCTTGTTGTTTTGAAAACTTCTATGAAACGTATGTTGGAAGACTATCGATACCACACAGGATTGAATTTTATCAGTGGATTAAATATGTTTTTGCTTGGAGATTTTGATAATTCAGATGGGCGAGAACGGTTGCGATCTGCATTTGAAAAAATTAGAAAATACGATGACAGTCAAAAGAATTTTGTTCTAGATGAAACGTTAGATTTAGTTTATAAACATAAATCGGATATTCTTCCGACAGCTTTAGAAGAACTGTCTGAAATTTTATGTTTCTATTATTTATCTTACGACCATTGGTCAAAGATATACGCTAAATTGCAGGACAAAACAAGCTTAACAAGCATTCTTGATTATGAATTGAATCGACTTGCAAACATTGGGAGGAATTAGAAATGGTAGACACTGACAAGTTAAACAACGCAATCAATATTCTTGGTGAAAGTGCTGAACATATTGCAGTACTCGGTCAGTTATCAAAGGGTCTGTCAGATTCGCAGATACAAATATCTTCAGGTTTGGAGAAAATGAGCAGCGGCCTTAACCAAATAATGTCGACAAATGAGGAGTTAGCATCAAAAATCAACTCTGTTAAGGATACTGAACAACTTATTAAAGAGGATACATTATTAATGCGTAAAGCGTTTTGAAAGAGCCACTTGCGCGGCGTTAAGAGAGCCATTCGCGCGCATGGTTCGGAGCCAGTAGCATACAGGGAAAGAGCCATCTCCGCGAGGAGAGGGGCGCCTCGCGCTA